>JAABUN010001642.1_pt1 | contig 47211 bp, 47 predicted proteins | sample 5559311 | NCBI WGS metagenome assembly JAABUN01 (sample SAMN10711877, study PRJNA513370) | rock metagenome | isolation source: Antarctica rocks | place: Antarctica: Victoria Land, Siegfried Peak sud
CCGCGCTAGGAGGTGATCATTCCGCGCTCCTGCCGCAGCTTCAACACCTCCGCGTCCATCGCCCGGGCCGCGTCCTCCGCCTTCTCCTGGCCGACCACCACGGCGTTGATGTGCTTCACCATGATCGTGAAGACGTCGTTGCTCTCCTGCGTCCGGGGCCAGGGCACGCCGTTGGCCATGGCCTGCCCCGCGGCCTGGGCGTACGGGTAGATCTTCTGGATGTCGGGATCCTTGAAGAGGGCCTGAGCGGTAATGGCGTAGCCCTTCGGCGCGAACTCCTTCTGAATCCGCGTCGTGGTCAGATAATTGATAAGCAGCCACGTCGCCTCTTTATGCTTGGAGTAGGCCGAGATCGCGTTCCCCCAGCCGCCGAGCGGCCCCCGTCCCGGCGGTGGCGCGAAGCCCATCTTGCCGGCGACCGGCGCCTTCGGATCGTTCAGCGAGGCGAGGATCCCCGGCCACTGAATCTCGGTCGAGCAGATGCCTTGGGCCACCGCTTCGGAGGCTGCCACGATGTCCCACGTCTTCGCCCCGGGCGGTGAGATCGGCACCAGCGAGACCATCATCTGCATCGCCTTGATCCCTTCCGGCGTCGCGAACTGCGGCCGGCCGCTCGCGTCGTAGAAATCCTTGTTGAAGGAGAAAAGGATCGCCGCGTAGGTGCACATCACCTGGATCTGGCGCCCACCCATCAGCGAGAAGCCGTAGCGATCGCCGGACGTCAGCTTCTTGCCGGTCTCGATCACCTCGTCCCATGTCTTCGGCGGCGCCGCGGGATCGAGACCGGCCGCCGTGAAATGCTCCTTGTTGTAGGGAAAGATCATGGCGTCGCCCAACCATGGCAGGCCGTATTGCTTCCCCTCCCACAGCGTGTAGACCTCGACCAGCCGGGGGATGAAGATGCTCATGTCGACTTTCGGGAAGCGTTCGTCGGCCAGGTACTTCGCCACCGGCTCCAGGTGGTTGCCAGACATGAAACCACCGAACCAGGCGTAGTTGAGAGGAATCAGGTCGTACGTGCCGCTCTTCGCGGTGAGATCGAGGAAGATCTTCTGATATTGCTGCTCGTAGGCGACGTCCTCCCACTCGCTCTTGATCCCCGTCAGCTCCGCGAACCCCTTCGACGCTTCCGCGTTCGCGCCCCAGTGGCCGGTGACACCAGCCGGCACCCGGAGGGTCGTCCCCGCGTACGGCTCCCCCGCCCGGCGCCACGTGTCGTCCCAGGTGGTATCGGTCGCTTGCCGGCTGATGACCGCCGGCGCCACGCCGACGCGCCAACCGGCCACGCTGGTCGCCGCGCCCAACTGTGGTTTGGAGAGGGCGGCGCCGGCGGTTACCGCGCTGGCCGCGTGCAGCAGTCGTCGTCGACTAAGCCTCATCTTTGGGGACGTCATCGTCAGATCCTTTCTCGGTTGCGACGGAGTGTGGACACCGAGGTCTCGCGTGCGCTGATCGTTGCTCGACACCTCCTTCGCCACCGCCGGTTGGCGGTCGCCGCTCCCGGTCTCGGCGCTGCCCTGACGGCGTGACCCATGATCCGAACCACTAGTGTGGGCGCATGGTACGCTCATAATATGACCTGTCAAGAGGATCGTGAGCGTCGTATGCGGCTGCGCGCTGCTCTCAGGGAGGAAGCGAATGCTGGCGCTCCGATGGCATGCCCGGGGCGACGTCCGGCTTGACGATATCCCGCCACCACCCTCGCCTCGGTCTCGCGAGGTGCAGTTGCGGGTCGCCGCCTGCGGGATCTGTGGCACGGATGTCGAGGAGTACCGCAACGGACCGATCTTCATCCCCGACGGGGTGCCCAACCCGTTGACGGGTCGCGCCGCGCCACTGACGCTGGGGCATGAGTTCGCGGGTGAGGTCGTGGCGGTCGGTACCGGCGTCACCAGCCTGCGGCCTGGCGACCGGGTCGCCGTCGACACCCTCATCTTTTGCGGCACCTGCTACTGGTGCCAGCGGCACCAGGTGAACCTGTGCGACCGTTTGGCCGCGCTCGGTCTGATGGCCGATGGGGGATTGGCGGAGCTGTGCAACGCTCCCGTCCACACCCTCCTGCCGCTGCCCGATACCGTTTCCGACGAGGCCGGGGCGTTGGCTGAAACGTTGGCCGTCGCGGTTCGCGCCCTCCGCCGTGGCCGGCTGGTGGTCGGGGAGCGGGTCGCCGTTATCGGCGCTGGCGCCGTCGGGTTGATGGCGCTCCAAGCGGCGATCGCCTCCGGCGCCACCACCGTGACGGTCGTCGAGCCGCGGGCGGAGCGTCGCCGGCTCGCGACTGAGCTTGGGGCATCCGCGGTCCTGTCTCCGGCGGGCGTCCTTGATGTCGAGGCGGACCTGGTCGTCGAGTGCTCGGGGAGCGCGAGTGCCGTAGTCACCGCCATTCAGGCGGCGCGCAAGGGCGGCCGGATCGTCCTGGTGGGCATCTACGGGAAACCGAGCGAGGTGAACTTTCTCGATCTGGTTGGCACCGAAAAGGAGCTGATCGGCTCGCTCTCGCACGTCTACGACGAAGACTTCGCCGCCGCCCTGGCCCTGCTCGGCCGGGGCGCGGTGCGGGCCGAGCCGTTGGTGAGCGACCGCGTTCCGCTGGAGCGTGCCCTGGACGATGGTCTGCTCGCGCTCGTGCGAGAGCCACAGGCGCACCTCAAGATCATCATCCAACCCTCCGGCTCCCAGCGGACGGGAGCGGTCAGCCGATGAATCCATCTCGCATCACTCGCGTCGAAACGACGGCGATCCGGGCGGCTGGACCGTCCGTCGTCCGGAGCTGGGTGGGCGACGAGATGGGGCTCAGCGGGTGTTATCCCTCCGGACCGGCGACCACGATTGTCACGGGAGCGACCGATCTGACCGAGCGTCCCGGACTCGGTCGGGAGCTAAACGACGACCACCGACGACGGGCGGAGGACCATTCCCTTCTGATACCACCAGATGTGTTTGCCATTCGCTCATTTCACCCCCGTTTCGCGGTCAAACCCTTGACAACCCCGTGTAGCATCCGCTAAGGTCAAAGGAGCTCGTGAATCGGGTCACAATCGGTGCCGTCGTTCTCTCGCCCGCCCAGACAGGACCACCCCGCGATGACGCATCTCCCGTTTCCATCCCTCCGTACCCGTACCGGCCGAACGGGTCGTCCCCGTTCGGCATCGCGGTAGCGGTTGGCTTCCGGTCCCAAGGCGGACCGGGTAGGGATTGCGAACGAACGGGAGACTCCTCGTGCAGACCTGGGACCATTCGAGCAAGACGACAACGGATAGCCATTCCCCGAAGAAGGTCGCCCTCGCCTACTCCGGCGGCCTCGATACCTCCTGCATCATCCCCTGGCTCAAGGAGCGCTACGGCTGCGAGGTGATCGCCGTCGCCGCCGACGTCGGGCAACCAGATGATCTCTCCGGCGTCGAGGCCAAAGCCCTCGCCAGCGGCGCCACCAGATGCCACGTCCTCGACCTGCGCGACGAGTTCGTCACCGACTACGCCTTCCCTACCCTCCGCGCCGGCGCGATCTACGAGCGCAAGTACCTCCTCGGCACCTCGATGGCCCGGCCGGTCATCGCCAAGCATCAGGTCGAGATCGCCTTGCTTGAAGGCTGCGACGCGCTCGCCCACGGCTGCACCGGCAAGGGCAACGATCAGGTCCGCTTCGAGCTCACCTATCAAGCCCTCGCGCCCCAGCTCGCCGTCATCGCCCCCTGGCGGATGTGGGATATCCGCTCCCGCGAGGACGCCATCGCCTACGCCGCCGCCCACGGCGTCCCGGTTGCCGCCACGACCGCCAAGATCTACTCCATCGACGGCAATCTCTGGCATCTCTCCCACGAGGGCGGCGCCCTCGAAGACCCCTGGACCGAGCCTCCGGCCGACGCCTACGGCTTGACCGTTCCTCCCGAGAACGCGCCGGACGAGCCCGCCTACGTCACGATCGCCTTCGAGCAGGGGCGGCCCGTCGCTATCGATGGGCGCCACCTCGGCCCAGTCGCCATCGTCGAGGAGCTCAACGCCCTCGGCGCCGCCCATGGCGTCGGACGGATCGATCTGCTCGAGAACCGGTTGGTCGGCATGAAGAGCCGCGGTGTCTACGAGACCCCCGGCGGCACCCTGCTCGCGGTCGCCCATAGCGAGCTGGAGCACCTGACCCTCGACAAGGCGACAATGCGGCAAAAAGATCAGCTCGCCCAAACCTATGCCGATCTCGTCTACAATGGCCAGTGGTTCTCTCCCTTGCGGGAAGCACTCGACGCCTTCGTCGACAAAACCCAGGAGCCGGTCACCGGCGAGGTGCGGCTCAAGCTCTACAAGGGAACCTGCCAGGCGGTTGGCCGCCGCTCCCCCTACGGGCTCTACCAGGAGGATCTGGCCACCTTTGGCGCCGACGACGTCTATCGCCAGGCCGACGCCGAAGGCTTCATTCGCCTCTACGGCCTCGGGCAAAAGGTTGCCGCGCAGCGGGCGCGGCGAGCACGGGAAGCGGAGATGGAGGTTCTGCGATGAGCGCGATGACCGGGCGATGGTGGGAGGGCTCCTCCCGCTCTCCGCTCGGGCGGCCCGCGCGTCGGTCCCGTCCGACGCGCTGACGGTCGCCCAGCAGCGAATCGATCAGCGCTTAGCTACCGCCGCACACGCCGAGAACGAGACACAGTTGGTACAGATCAGCCCGCGGAGACGGGGAAGAGTACGGGGTCGGAACGCCACAGCGACCTGGGAAGGGTGGGAGCCCAGGAACGGCGCATCGCCCCGGAACGCACCCCCGAGCGGCCGGCCGAAGAAAGCCCGATCCGGATCGTCCGGCTCCGGCAAGTAGGCCCGGGTGGGTGGCCCCCACGCCAGCAACAGCCGAGAGATGCGCGGGAGACAGACCTGGGGTGGCCCCGGTCCTCGCGCAAGGAGGGTGGTACCGCGGGAGTCGACGCCTCTCGCCCCTTCGGGCCGTCTCGGGACAACCTCCACGTTGTCCCGACCGGCGCCAGTCGTCATCGTGACGTCAGGAACCGAAGGGAGTCAATCATGCACCTGTCCGAAGCCTCCGCCGTTCCCAGCTTGCCCACCCAGCCGTTCGTCCGCCCGGCGACGCCGGATCTGAAGCCGGTCGCGCCCGCCGCCGATCCCCTCGCCGATGCGCTGACACCCCGCGTCATCTCCCTCGGCGGTCCGGCTCCGACCAAGCTCAGCAGTTTCACCATCAGCGCCCGCCTCCGCGGCCGCAGCGTGCTGACCGATACGGACCTGAGCCGCGACGAGATCGCCGAGGTGCTCGACACCGCGACCCGGCTCAAGGGGTTGCGCCGGGCCGGTCAGCCGCACGGCTACCTCGCCGGTAAGAGCCTCGGTCTGATCTTCCAGCATCCCAGCACCCGCACTCGCGTCGCCTTCGAGGCGGGCATGGCCCAGCTTGGGGGCCAGGCGATCTTTCTCGGCGTCAACGACCTCCAGATGAAGCGCGGCGAAACGATCGCCGACACCGCTCAGGTGCTTAGCCGCTACGTCGACGGCATCGTCGCCCGCGTCGCCAGCCACGACGATCTCGATCAGCTTGCCGGCGGCGCGTCGATTCCCGTTCTCAACGGTCTCACCGACAAGTGCCACCCGATGCAGGCGCTCAGCGATCTCTTGACACTGCACGAGCGGTTTGGCGCCCTCGCCGGTTTGAAGCTGGCCTACCTCGGCGATGGCAACAACATGTGCCACTCCCTCCTCCTCGCCGGGGCGGCGATGGGGGTCAGCGTCGCCGTTGCCGCTCCTTCCACCCATCAGCCTGACCCCGACGTCGTCGCCCAGGCCAAATGGCTCGCCGCGCGGGGCGGCACGGCCCCAACGATCACCATCACCACCGACCCGTTCGCCGCCGCCCAAGACGCTGACGCCGTCTACACCGACGTCCACGTCAGCATGGGGCAGAAGGACGCCTCGGCGCGCGCCGTCGCCCTCGCTCCCTACAAGGTCACGACCGAGGTGATGGCCGCCGCCAAGCCGACCGCGGTCTTCATGCACTGTTTGCCGATGCATCGTGACGAGGAGGTCGATGCCGCCGTCGCCGATGGTCCTCAGTCGATCATCTTCGATCAGGCCGAGAACCGGCTCCACTTGCACAAAGCCGTGCTCCTCCATACCCTCTGCTCTCCGGCCGCGGCGTTCTAGGAGATGACCAGCATGGTGCCACGCACCGATCGTCGCGGAGGGGCGCCGCTTGCCACGTCGCCGTGCCCGTCGCCGGACAGGTCAGCAGCAGCGGGCGCCGGACCGGAGCGATCGGGACTGGCGCCGCGCTGGCGATCCGCATCACGAGCGGCTCCATCATGACGGGATCGACCATGGCGCTCAACATCCAGCTTGACGATCGTGGCGATGACCTCGCCCTCGAAAGCCCTGAGGACACGCTGCCCGGACGGCCGGTCGATACCCGGCTGCGTGGCCGCAACGTCATCGCCGATACCGACCTCGCCCCGGCGGAGATCGCCCTCCTCCTCGAGACCGCGACCTGGCTCAAGACGCTTCGCGGGCGCCGCCAACCTCACCCCTACCTCGCCGGCAAAACCCTCGGTCTGATCTTCCAGCACCCCAGCACGCGGACCCGCAACGCGTTCCAGGCCGGGATGGATCAGCTTGGCGGCCACGCCACCTTCCTCGGCACCCACGACCTGCAACTAACCCGTGGCGAGACCCTGGCCGACACCGCCCGCATCATGAGCGGCTACGTCGACGGCATCGCCGCCCGCTTCGCCGACCACGACGATCTGCTTCGCTTCGCGGCCGGCGCCTCCGTTCCCGTCTTCAATGCCCTCTCCGCCCGCTTCCACCCGATTGAGGCCTGGAGCGATCTCTTCACCCTCCAGGAGCGCTTCGGTCGCCTCGCCGGCCTCCATCTCGCCTATGTCGGCGATGGTAACAACGTCTGCCACTCGCTCCTGCTTAGCGCCGCCGCGATGGGGGTCAACGTCGCCGTCGCCACGCCACCCGAGCATCAACCCGATCCCGCCATCGTCGATCAGGCGCGACAGCTCGCCAGCGCCAGCGGCGCCACCGTCACGATCACCGCCGACCCCGTGGCGGCCACCACGGATGCCGATGCCGTCTACACCGATGTTCACGAAAGCATGGGAGAGGGCAACGATCCCGCCAAGCTGGCCGCCCTCGCTCCCTACAAGGTCACGACCGCTCTCATGGCAACCGCCACCCCTGCCGCGGTCTTCATGCACTGCCTGCCGCTGCGCCGCGGTGAGGAAGTCGACGCTGCCGTCGCCGACGGGCCGCGCTCGATCATCTTCGAGCAGGCGGAGAACCGCCTGCACGTCCATAAGGCGCTGCTCCTACACGCCTTGGCGTCACCATGAAAAGGAGGAACCACCCGAAGGACACACCACTCAGCACTCAGCACTCAGCACTCGTTCGAGAGATCGATGAACCAGGAGGAGACCACGATGGCCGCCTGCCCCGAATGCGCCGCGGAGATCGAGCTGACCAATATCGAGCAGGGCGAGATCGTGCCCTGCCCCGATTGCGGCGCCGAGCTCGAGGTGCTCAATACCGACCCGGTAACGCTTGGCCTCGCCCCCGAAGAAGGCGAAGATTGGGGCGAATAGCATGGACGAGCCAGCTGCTAGCTGATCGCTCGTAACTCATAGCTCACCGTTTGGAGGATCGAGATGGCGACGGTCGGCGTGCTCTGCGCACGCGTACGGGTTGAGGAGAAGCAGTTGATGGCGGCGCTGGCCGAGGCCGGCGCGTTGCCGACGCCGCTCCCGCCCGCCGACGTCCCGCTTCCGGTCGGCCGCTTGGCCCCCACCGCGTCCTCCTCGTCCCCCTCGTCCTACTCGCCCCCCTCCGCCCCCTCCGTCCGCGTCATCGTCGATCGCTGCCAGGATCGCGCGGTCGCCGCCGCTATCCTGACCGCCTGCCGCGCCCTCGGCGCGACGGTCCTCGACGCCGGGCTCGCCGCCACCGGTGACCGCCTCGCTGTAGCCGTTGCCCTGGTGAGCGCCGGCCTGCCCCGGCCGGAGACGCGCCTCGTCTGTTCGCCGGAGGCCGCTCTCCTCGCCCTCGCCGAGCTGGGGTACCCCGGCACGCTCCTCCCGCTCACCGCCGGCGCCCCGGCCGTCACCCTCCTCGATGCCGACGTCGCCGAGGCCGTCCTCGAGCATCGCGCCGTGCTCGGCTCCTCCCGTGAGGCGCTGGCGCTCGTCCAGGCCGGTGCGCCGGCCTCCGCCGCGCGAGCCACCGTCGTCGTCGTCGATGGGCGGGCCACGGCCGTCGCCGGGATGGGGCCTGGCGTCTCCCTCCCCATGGAGGCGCTCCGTCTCGCCGAAGCCGCCGCCGCGACGCTCGGCGCCGTCGTCGCTGGGGTTGAGATCGCCCTGACGCCGGCCGGCCCGCTGCTCTGGGACATCCACCCCGTACCGGAGTACCGGCATGCCCAGCCGCTCGGCGAGCGGACGGTCGCCGTCGCCTTGGCCGAGGCCGCCGTCGTCCGGTTCGAATCCGAGCTCGTTCCGGATCGGGGGCGTCTTCCGGGAATCGACGTCGAGATCGAAATCGGCACACCCCACTGGCGGAGCAACGGGCGGGAGGTGCGCGATGGCGTCGCTCTCTCCGCCTGACGCCGCGGTCTCGCCTCCGGCGACCGAGGCCGACGTCGATCTCCTCCATCGCCTCGTCGCCATCGAGAGCACCTCCGATCGCGAGGCGGACGCCGTCGCCGAGCTCTGCCGGCAGATGGACGCTCGCGGCTTCCGCACCACCATTGACGCCTCCGGCAACGCCGTCGGCACGATCGGTCGCGGGCCGCGGCGCGTCGTCCTCCTCGGCCACATCGATACCGTCCCCGGCCGCATCCCCGTCCGCATCGCCGACGGCGTCCTCCATGGCCGAGGCGCCGTTGATGCCAAGGGCCCGCTCTGCACCTTCGCCGCCGCCGCCGCCGCTGCTGGGCCGCGAGCGAATCTGGAGATCACCGTCGTTGGCGCCGTCGGCGAAGAGCGGATCGGCTCCCCCGGCGCGACCGCCGTTGCCGCCTGGCCCGCCCCCGACTACTGCGTCATCGGCGAGCCGAGCGGTTGGGATGCCCTCTGCCTCGGTTACCGTGGCACCCTCTCCCTCCTCTATCGCCTGCGCCGTGGTGGCCGCCACAGCGCAGGTCCCGGGGAGTCGGTCGCCGAGCAAGCGGTCGCCTTCTGGAACGCCGTCGTCGCCGAGACCGCCGCCCGCAACGTCGCCACCGCTGGCACCGGCACGTTCGCGACCATCACCCCGACCCTCCGCGCCATGGGCACGACGAGCGACGGACTGCAGGACGAGGCCACGCTCTCGATCGGCCTGCGCCTGCCGCCCGGCGTCGCTGTCGCCGCGCTCCTCGATCGCCTGCGCCTGCTGGCTGGCGACGCCGAACTCACCGTCGACGGCGCTCAGGAGGGATACCGCTCCGACAAACGCTCTCCCCTCGTCCCTCCCTTTCTGCGCGCCATCCGCGCCGCCGGCGGCACCCCTCGCTTTACCCTCAAGCTCGGCACCTCCGACATGACCGTCGTCGGCCCGGTCTGGAACTGCCCGATCGCCGCCTACGGTCCCGGCGACGCCACCCTCGACCACACCCCCGAGGAGCGCCTTCCCCTCGACGACTACGCCCGCGCCATCCGCGTCCTCACCGACGTCCTGGTCGCCCTATGACCCACCTGCCCCCAGCACTCAGCACTCAGCACTCAGCACTCCGCCTCGGTCTCCTCGTTTCTCATCTCCGGGCCGAGGAAAAGCTGATCCTCGCCGCCGCTCGCGCCCGCGGCATCGTCGTCACCCCGCTCTTCGACCGCGATCTCGTCCTCGACTTCGCGGCGTCCGACGCCGGAGCGAGCGATCTCGCGGTCGACGTCGTCCTCGACCGCTGCGTCGTCCATTCGCGGGCGGGCTACACACTCCGCGCCTTGGAGCGTTGGGGCGTCCCCACACTCAATACCGCCGCCGCCGTCCACCTCTGCGACGACAAGGCGGAGAACACCCTGGCCCTGGAGGCGGCCGGCGTCCCCACTCCACGCACCCTGCTTGCCTACTCGGTCGACGCCGCCCTTCGCGCCTGCGAGGCGGTTGGCTACCCCGCCGTCCTCAAACCCGTCACCGGCTCCTGGGGACGTCTGCTCGCCAAGGTCAACGGCCCAGAGCAGGCGCGGGCGGTCCTGGGGCAGAAGTACGAGCTCGGCTCTTTCCACCACGCTATCTTCTACATCCAGGAATACATCCCCAAGCCGGATCGTGACATCCGCGCCTACGTCGTCGGCGACCGCGTGCTGGCCGCTTCCTATCGCACCGCCGCCCACTGGGTCACCAACGCCGCCCGTGGCGCCGTCTCCGTTCCCTGCCCAATTACCCCGGAGATCGAGGAGCTCTCCCTCCGCGCCTGCGCCGCTGTCGGCGCGTGCCTCGCTGGCGTCGACTTGATCGAGACCGCCGACGGCCTCAAGATCATCGAAGTCAACACCGGCGGCGAGTTCCGCGGTCTGATGACCACCACCGACGTCGACATCGCTGATGAAATCGTCTCCGAGGCGGTGCGCATCGCCCAGCGCGGCGTCAGCACACCGCTTCCGACCCATGGGATGGCGCCAATGCGGTAGGCTTGTCGTCCTTCCCGTCGGATCGTTCGATCCTCTCCCACCGTGCCAAAAGGGTTCCCTGAGGCCGCGCCCCTGGGGAAGAGGATGAGGGAGGCAAGGGCCGCCCGCGGCGTACCGCCGCTGATCCCCATGAGCCGCGGCGAGCGCCGCGGGTTGAGACTGACGTCCTGCCACCCCGAACCGGCGCCAAGCGTGCCGAGAGGAAACGATCGTGACCGATTCCCTGACTGTTGGCGTCCTCCTCTCCCGCGTTCGCGTCGAGGAGAAGCTCCTGCTCACCGAGCTGGAACGGCGCGGCGCTCGCGTCCTCCGCTTCGACGACCGCGCCTTCACCCTCGACCTCGCGACCGCCGACTCCGGGATGGTCGCCTGCGACGTCATCCTGGAGCGCTGCATCAACCACCTCCGCGCCCTCTATTCCCTCAAGGTTCTCGAAGACTGGGGCGTCCCCACCGTCAACCGCTACACCGTCGCCAACGTCTGCGGCGACAAGCTGCTGACCTCGGCCGCGCTCGTCCGTGACGGTGTGCCGACCCCCCGGACCATCCTCGCTTTCACCCCCGAGTCCGCTCTCGAAGCCTGTGAGGACCTCGGCTATCCCCTGGTCATGAAACCCGCCGTCGGCTCCTGGGGCCGCCTCCTCGCCCGCGTCAACGATCGCGACGCCGCCGAGGCCCTCCTGGAGCACAAGGTCACCCTCGGCTCCTTCCATCACGGAGCGTTCTATCTCCAGGAGTACGTCAACAAACCCGGCCGTGATATCCGCACCTTCGTCGTTGGCGATGAGACCATCTGCGGCATCTACCGCGATTCTCCTCACTGGATCACCAATACCGCCCGCGGTGGCCAGGCCACCAACTGCCCGATCACCCCGGAGCTCGACCGTCTCTCGCTTGCCGCCGCCGCCGCCGTCGGTGGCGGCGTCGTCGCCGTCGATCTCTTCGAGAGCGATCGCGGTCTTCTCGTCAACGAGGTCAACTACACGATGGAGTTCCGCAACAGCATCGACATCACCGGGGTCGACATCCCCGCCAAAATCGTCGATTACGTCCTCGCCGTCGGCCGCGGCCTCGCCACAGCGGACTCAGCACTTAGCACGCAGCACCCAGCACTCGACGGCGCCCTGGTCGCGGGCGATTAGTCAGCCTCGCGACGTGGAGGATTCAATGGCGCGTAACCTGCTCCTCGGAACCATCGCCGGCGCCGCCGGCACCATGGCTCTCGATCTCACGACCTACGGCGACATGCTTCTCCGCGGTCGTCCCGCGAGCGACGTTCCCGCCCAGGTCGCGGGAACGATCGCCGCCGCCGTTGGCATCGACCTCGCCACCGGCGGCGCCAGCGACGAGCAGACCGCGAGCCGGAAGAGCGCCCTCGGCGCGCTCCTCGGCTACCTGACCGGGATCGGCATCGGCGCCGTCTACGGACTCCTCCGGCCCAAGCTCCGCTCCGTCCCGCCGCCCCTCGCCGGCGTCGCCCTCGGTCTCGTCGCGATGGCCGCCAGCGACGTCCCGATCGCCGCGACCGGCGCCTCCGACCCGCGGACGTGGGGCGTCTCCGGCTGGACCTCCGACCTGATCCCCCACCTCGTGTATGGTCTGGTCACCGTCGCCACCTGCGAAGTGGTTGGGGGTGTGCCGGAGTGAGCGCGAGCGTAGCAACGACCCAAGACCCGCGAGCGCCACACGCGGAGAACGCGGTGAGCATTGACGATCTGCGCGGGACCTTCCTCTTTGAATCGTTCTCCGACGAGCAGTTGCGCTGGCTCGCCGCTCGCTCTGAGGAAGTGACGTACCCAGCCAGCGAGCGGTTTCTCGCGGTGGGCGAGCCGGTCGATGCCCTCTTCGTCCTGCTCGAAGGGGAGTTCGAGGTGCTCAGACCGGTGGCCGGGCGTGAGACGGTGATGGGCGCCGGCACCGCCCCTGGGACCTGGGCGGGCTGGCTGCCGGTCTTCGACGATCTGTCCCAGGTCACCGCCCGCACCCTGCGTCCGAGCCGTCTCCTCCGCATCCCGAAGGAGACGGTCCGCGAGCTTCTGGCTGGCGGCTTCCCGGTCACGAACCACCTGCTGGCCGGGATCACCTTTGGCATTCAGAACTTTGAAGCCACCGCCCGCCAGCGGGAGAAGCTGGCCGCCCTGGGCAAGCTCTCGGCCGGTCTTGCCCACGAATTGAACAATCCCGCCGCCGCCGCCCGCCGCGCCGCCGAGCGCCTCCGCGCCGCCGAGCGCCTCCGCGCCGCCCTCCACGAGCGGGACGGTCGCGCTCTTGCCCTCGGCCGCCTCCTCGACCCCGACCACGCGACCTTCCTCGCCGCCGCCTGCCGCGATTGCGGTGGCCGCGCCGCCATCGTCCTTGGGCTCAGCCCCCTCGCCCGCTCCGACCGTGAGGACGCCCTTGCCGCCTGGCTCGACGATCGCGGCGTCGCCGACGCGTACGATCTCGGGCCCACCCTGGTCGACGCCGGTCTGGAGATCGCCGATCTCGACCGCATCGCTGCCCGCATCACCGCCGTCGCGCTCCCCGAGGCGCTCGCCTGGCTCGGCGCCGCCCTCGCCGCCGACGAGTTGACGACCGAGATCGAGCACAGCGTCAGTCGCATCTCCGAGTTGGTCCTGGCGATCAAGGACTACTCCTACATGGACCGCGCCGCCGAACAGGAAGTCGACGTCCAGGACGGATTGGAGAGCACCCTCAAGATCCTCGCCTACAAACTCCGTGGCATCACCATCGACCGCCACTACGCGCCGGACCTGCCCCGCATCACCGCCTACGCTGGCGAGCTCAACCAGGTCTGGACCAACCTCCTCGACAATGCCGTCGACGCCGTAAAGAGCCTCAACCCGCCCGCCACGGACCCCCGCATCACCATCCGCACCGCCCGCGACGGCCAGGGTGTCCTGGTCGAGATCGCCGACAACGGACCCGGCATCCCCCCCGCCATCCAGGGTCGCGTCTTCGAACCGTTCTTCACGACCAAGGGTGTCGGCGAAGGCTCCGGTCTCGGTCTCGACACCAGCTACCGCATCGTCGTCCGCCAGCACCACGGCGACCTCCGCGTCAACTCCCATCCCGGCGACACCCGCTTCACCGTCCTCCTCCCCCTCGACCCGACCGCTCCCCCACCCGTGTCAGCCAACCCATGAACGCCCGCCACCCTCTGCCTTCTGCCCTCTGCCCTCTGACTACTTCCCGCTTCGCGAAAGGAGCCCCTCCCATGCCCGATATCTCCGTCGTTGGAGGCAGCGGCTACGCCGGCGGCGAGCTTGTCCGCCTCCTGCTCGATCACCCCGGCGTCACCCTCAAACAGGTCACCTCCGAGCGCAGCGCCGGCAAGTTCGTCCGCTCCGTCCATCCCAACCTCCGCAAGCGCACCGAGTTGAAGTTCTCGCGTGTCGATCAGCTTCAGGCCTGCGACGTCCTCTTCGTCGCCCTCCCCCACGGCGTCGCCATGGGCCAGATGGCCGACCTCCGCCGCAAAGCGGGTGTCCTGATCGACCTCAGCGCCGATTTTCGCCTCCGCGACCCCGCCGCCTACCCCACCTGGTACGGCCACGAGCACACCGCCCCTGAGATGCTCAGCGAGTTCGTCTACGGCATCCCCGAGCTCCACCGCCAGGAGCTCGCCGCGACCGATCTCATCTCCAGCGCCGGCTGCATGGCGACGACCACCATCCTCGGTCTCTACCCGCTCTATCAGGCCGGCGTCGTCGCCACCGACCGCCCCGTCGTCGTCGAGGCCAAGACCGGGTCCTCCGGCTCCGGCGGCGCCCCCGGTCTCGGCTCCCACCACCCGGAGCGCTCCGGTGTCGTTCGCTCCTTCAAGCCGACCGGCCACCGCCACACCGCCGAGGTCATCCAGGAGCTGACCGTGGGCGGGGTGGCTCCGCCTGTCGCCTTCTCCGCCACCGCCATCGAAGCGGTCCGCGGTATCCTCGCCACATCCCACGTCTTCCTCAAAGAACCCCTCCCGGACAAGGAGATCTGGGCCATCTATCGCGCGGCCTACAAAGAGGAGCCGTTCATGCGCCTCGTCAAGGAAGCGAGCGGCGTCCACCGCTACCCGGAGCCGAAAATCCTCTCCGGTTCCAACTGGTGCGACGTCGGCTTCGAGCGCGACCCCACCTCGAACCGCCTCGTCGTGATGGCCGCCCTCGACAATCTGATGAAAGGCGCCGCCGGCCAGGCCGTCCAAGCCTTCAACATCCGCTGCGGCTTCGCCGAAACCACCGGCCTCGAGTTCCCCGGCCTCCACCCGATCTAGTGCTGAGTGCTGAGTGCTGAGCGCTGAGTGCTGAGGACCAAGGATGAGGTAATTCCTCACGCGAGTTTGTGAACGTCGTCCGCCAACTTACCGTCCCGTCGAGGGTCGACTCGAGCCCGCGCTAACCGCATCCGCCCTACCATTCTCAGCACTCAGCACTCAGCACTCAGCACTCAGCACTCAGCACTCGTCGAGAGGAGCCTCTCATGCTCGTCATCAAGATCGGCGGCGGGGCCGCTATCGACGCCGCTGCCTACGCCAACTTCGCCGCCGACTTGGCCGCCCACGCCGAGCCCGCCGTCGTCGTCCACGGCGGCAACGCCGAGTTCAGCCGGCTCAGTCGCGACCTCGGCCGGCCGCCCCGGATGATCACCTCGGCGGGTGGCCGCGTCACTCGCTACACCGATGCCGCGACCATGGACGCGATGCTGATGGCCTACGCTGGCAAGGTCAACAAGCGTCTCGTCGCTACCCTCCAGGCCGCCGGCGTCAACGCCGTCGGTCTCAGCGCCATCGATGGCCGGATCGCCACCGGCCGCCGCAAACCCGTCCTCCGTGGCACTGAGGAGGGCAAAACGAAAGTCTTGCGCGATGACCACGCCGGCACCATCGAAGCGCTCGATACCCGCCTCGTGCGCCTCCTCCTCGACGCTGGCTACCTCCCGGTCCTCACCCCTCCCGCCCTCGGCGAAGACGGCGTCCCGATCAACGTCGACGGTGACAAGCTTGCCCTTGACCTGGCTATCGCGCTTGGCGCCGGCGGCCTCCTCTTCTTCTCCGACACCCCCGGTCTCCTCGCCGACAAGGAGGACGAGACCTCCCTCATCCACGAGATCGACGCCGCGGACCCCGCCGCCGCCCTTGCCGCCGCCGCCGGCCGCATGACCGTCAAAGTCGAAGCCGCCCTCGGCGCCATCGCCCACGGCGTCGGCCGCGTCATCTTCGCCGACGGCCGCGCCGATCAGCCCATCCGGCGCGCCCTCGCCGGCCAGGGAACCGTCATCCGCCCCTCGCCGATCACGGCGGCGTCGTGACCGACTCTCGTTCGTGCGACATCGCCGCTGGGATCGACTCCTCGCCCCTCTCCCCCGACCTCACCGTCCGTCCGCTCACCCCCGCCGATCGCCCCTGGGTTCTTCCCTTCATCCGCGACCGCTGGGGCGCGGAGACGGTCGTCTGCCACGACACCGTCTACCACCCGGCCGACCTGCCCGGATTCGTCGTCCTCCGGGCCAGCGAGCCGCTTGGCTTGGTCACCTACCAGATCGAGGCGACGGCCTGCGAGATCGTCACCATCGATAGCCTCCTCCCAGGCCAGGGGATTGGGAGCACCCTGATCGCCCATGTCCTCACCATCTCGGCCCAAAGCGGCTGCACGCGCCTCTGGCTGATCACCACCAACGACAATCTGACCGCCCTCCGCTTCTACCAGAATCGCGGCTTCGCCCTCGCCGCCGTCCACCGTGGCGCCGTCGACCGCGCCCGGCGCCTCAAGCCTGAGATCCCGCGCGTCGGCGATAATGGCATCCCACTCCACGACGAGATCGAGTTGGAGCTCAACCTGGCCGCCAACCCATCAGACAGGATCCCATGGACGTATCCCGCGATCCACGGACAGGCTGAGCGATGACGATTCGCGCCGTCTTCTTCGACATCGGGGAGACACTGGTCGACGAGACCCGCCTCTGGGCCGCGTGGGCCGACTGGCTTGGCGTCCCGACCCTCACCCTCTTCGCGGTGCTCGGCGCGGTGATCGACCGTGGCGAGCACCACCAGCGGGCGCTCGCCATCGTCCGGCCCGGCTTCGACTACGAGCGCGAGCGCGCCGCCCGCGACGCCGCCGGCATCGCCGACGGCTTCGTCCGCGCCGATCTCTATCCGGACGCCGTTCCCTGCCTCGCGGCCCTCCGCGACGAGGGATACCGTCTCGGACTTGCCGGCAATCAACCCGCCTGGGCCGGAGATCTCCTCCACAAGCTTGGTCTCCCCGTCGATGTCGTGGCCACGGCCGGAGCGTGGGGCGTGGAGAAACCCTCGCCCGCCTTCTTCGCCCGCCTCGCCGGCGTCGCCGGATTCCCGCCGCACGAGATCGCCTACGTCGGGGACCGCCTCGACCCCGACGTCCTCCCCGCCATCGCGGCTGGCATGACCGCCGTCTTTCTCCGGCGCGGTCCTTGGGGCGTCCTCCACGCCGGGCGCCCCGAGGCCGCGCGTGCCCACCTCCGCCTCGACTCGCTCTTGGACCTCCCGCCCGCCCTGCGCGACTACCGCCGCTCACCCCACGACCAGACCGCTTCGCCAGAGAGGAGATCGACATGACCACGAGGTTGCCCGTCAACCCCGCCCTCGACCTCGACGCCATCCAGCGCGCCGAACAGGATGGTCAACCACCCCTCTACGCCAAGCGTGAGATCGCGCTCGTCCGCGGCGAAGGCTCCTACCTCTTCGACAGCGACGGCCGTCGCTACCTCGACGCCATGAGCAACTACGGAATCGCCATCCTCGGCCACGCCGACGCTGTCTTCGCCGCAGCCCTCGCCGACCAGCTCCAGACCCTGACGACGGGGCACCAGAGCTTTTATAGCGATGTCCGCGCCGCCCTCCTGGTGGAGATCGCCACCATCGCCCCGCCGGGTCTGACGCGCTCCTTTCTCTCCAACTCCGGCGCCGAAGCGATCGAAGCCGCCCTTAAGTTCGCCCGCGTCGCCACTGGCCGCCACAAGATCGTCGCCGCCAAGCGCGCCTACCACGGCCGTACGCTTGGCGCCCTCGCCGCCACCGCCGACCCGAAGTACCGCGCCCCCTTCGAGCCGCTGGGCCTCCCCGTCAGCCACGTCCCCTTCGACGACGCCAACGCCGTCGCCGCCGCCGTCGACGACGACACCGCCGCCGTCATCATCGAGCCGATCCAGGGCGAGGGCGGTGTCTACCCCGCCGCCGATGCCTACCTCCAAGCCGTTCGGGCCCTAACCACCGATCGCGGCGCGCTCCTGATCGCCGACGAGGTTCAGACCGGCTTCCGCACCGGCGCCCCCTTCGCCATCTCCCACGCCGGCATCGCCCCGGACATCCTCGCCACCGCCAAGGGGCTCGCCAATGGTTTTCCGATCGGTCTCACCTTGACGACCGAGGCCGTCAGCGCCGCCATCCCCGCCGCCGCCCACGGCACCACCTTCGGCGGCAACCCCCTCGCCTGCCGCGCCGCCCTCGCCACCCTGACTGCTCTCCGCGATCGTGACCTCTACGCCCGCTCGTCCGCGCTCGGCGCCGCGATCATCGACCGCGTCACCGCGCTCAACAGCCCCAAAGTCCGTCAGGTCCGCGGCCGCGGCTTCATGATCGGCATCGAGCTCAAAGAGCGCGTCACCCCCACCCTCCGCGCCCTCCAAACCCGCGGCGTCCTCGCCCTCCCCGCCGGCCCGCTCACCCTCCGTCTCCTCCCCCCACTCGTCTGGGAAGAGGCGCAGGTCGACGAGCTGCTCGAGGCGCTCAACGCAGTGCTTGTGTAAGCAACACGATGGCAGCGGAGCAAGCCGTGCGCGTCCCAGTTCGCGCCGAGGGTCCATTAGGTGGGGTGGGAGCAGAGCCGTCACCTGCCGCATCGCGGTAGAGGCGACCGGTCGATTGCTGAGACGATCGACCGTCGGGGTATGACAGGGGAGGGCCGGGCTAGCTGCGGACGGCGAGCTGGTGATCACACTCCGGGACCCATTGCCGTTCACGCTCATTCATGGGTCCTCGCTGCCAGGATCCGATCGATAGCGGCGAGATGGACCATATCCGTCATGCCCATGCAAACCTGATCACGGGCTACACGTATGGCTGACAAGGGGTGACACCGATTCGATCCTGGCAAGCCAGCGCCCACGGTCATATGTAAGCGCGTTTCGCGTTAGCCACGAGAGACAATGTCGGAAAGAACGTTTGTCATTGCGCTTAGCGAACGCGGCGACGTGCTCTGGGTGCGCATCGTCAAAGAGCGTGGGGTGGTGGTTGACTATGCCCTTCGTTACGAGACGGTGATCAACGGCGAAGTGGTTCAGGTGGTACCCTGCGATGGTAGCCATGGGCGCGGACACTGCCACTGGGTTGATTCTGACGGCAAGAGGGCTCAGCGGCTTTGGGCGCGCGAAGGGCTCGATCTTGGGGATGCTCTGACCGAGCAGATCGAGGATCTCGCCGCGAACTGGCAACGATACCGGGACGATTCCGTATCAGAGCGCTCGCTTCCGAAGAAGCGGGGGAAGCAAAGACGCCGCGGCAACCGGGGACGACGATGAGCGATGAAGTCCATAACCCAGCGCGGCCGGCGGCTACCCAAACAACCGCCAACATTCGGCTCGCTGGTCAATTCCTGCACGAGCTTATCGACAGCCCATCGCGTCTGGACGAAATCTCAGACGGCGCTACCTTGGTGCTCCTACCTCCCGATGACCCTGAGCTCGCTGCGGCGAACCTTGATTTGGCTGCCCGCCTCACGGGAGTGGGGCAAGGGGTCACACTGGCGCGTGTGGGGATCCCCGTGCCCGACCATCCGAACTGGGCGCCACACGATCTGCGGACGCTCAGGATGCGCGGGATCAACGTCCGCTGGGTGGCTGATGCCAACCCGCGTGACCTGAACATCGTCTACGATCACCAGCGCGATCTGCTTCTGATCGACTTCTTCGCCGGTCGGTATCACGGCAACGTCGTCCCGCGCGGACCGTCCCTCTACCTCCTGATCGATCCCGGAACGGGCGAGGCGTTCGGTTACCTCATGCGATCCTTCCTCGCCCACGCCGTCCGCCGCACGCCGCGCCTGGCGGTGGTCCTGGCCGCCGCCGAGTTGCGCCCGCTCACGGCGGAGGAACTTGGAGGGCTCGACGTCCTGAACGACGAGGATGTGGAAGAGGATCCCGTGGCGCGCGTCCGTCCCGAGGATGTTGCGTCGTTCCTATCCGAATTCGCAAACCGTATCGCGTGACGCGTCGTCCGCGAGACGACCCTCCTGGTGGCAGGAAACGGTCCCTCTCCCGCGGCCACCTGGCCCGGACGTTGACCGCATCTTGCGTCATCCCGGGTCGTCGTTCAGGTGGGACATTGTTTCGGGACCCGCGCTAACGTAGAAACCGAGCCTGACGTGGAGCGTATGAGCGCCTAATCCACGACGAACGCGTCACGCTCGTAGCCCATCCCTTTGACCACGCAGTCCACTTCGGGAGCGAAGGTGAGCGAGCCATTCCTGGGCTGACGCGCCTGAAACGGAGGGAACGGCTGAACCCCGTGGGTGCTCGCGCCCACCACGACACGCGGATGATCGACCCCTTGACCGGGGTTCCGTTCGCCCCTATTCTGAGAGTGGTTCCTCGATAGACACAATCTAGCCGCCGCCGTCGCCTTGCATTCGGAAGGGGCACCCTGTGGACGACCAGCGCTTTGACGCGTTTGTGCGTGCCGCCGCGACGGCTCCGACCCGACGCCGGGTGCTCGCGATGCTCGTGGCGAGCGCGGTCTCCAGCATCTTCCCTCGGTCACCCGCCTCGGCCGCGCCGCGGGCCGCCTGCGACCCGTCCGCGCCGGGAGACGGCGGCTGTGGTGGGGGGCTCGCCTGCTGTCTCAACCAAGGCGGGCCGGTTTGCGCCGATCTGTCGTCGAGTCCATTCAACTGCGGCGTCTGCAGTAACTTCTGCGCGAGCGGCGTTTGTAACAACGGTGTCTGTGGGGGTGGGGAGACCGGCTGCTCAATCGGCCTCACCCAGTGTGGAGATGCCGGCAACTGTGTGGACCTCTCATCCGATCCGAACAACTGCGGTACCTGCTTCAACGCCTGCCCGAGCGGGACCTGCTCCGGCGGCATCTGCGTTCCAGGGGCTGATGAGTGTCCGCCCGGGCTCACCCTCTGCGGCACCGCGGGCGAGCTCCTCGGCTGTTTCGACCTCTCGTCTGATCTGAACAACTGTGGCGCCTGCTTCAACGTCTGCCAAAGCGGGCTGGTCTCCGTTGCCTGCCGGGGCGGGCAATGCGTGCGCGCCGACTGTCCGCCGGAGCTTACCTACTGCGGCGCCGTCGACCTCTGCCGCGACCTGTCGACCGACCCGTTGCATTGCGGCGGCTGCGGCACCGCCTGCGCCAGTGGCGTCTGCACCGCGGGCGTCTGCGCGGACACCGGCTGTGGCCCCGGCTTGGTCGACTGTGGCGGGGTCTGCGTCAAGCTCTCCTCCAACCGCGCCAACTGTGGCACCTGCGGGTTTATCTGCGCGCAGGGTGCGGACTGTCTGAGCGGGCAATGTCTCTGCCGGGCGGGTCTGACCTACTGTGAAGGGCTTGGCGCCTGCCTCGACTTCTCGGCTGATCCCAGCAATTGCGGCGGCTGCGGCGTCGTCTGCGCCGCCGGGGAAACGTGTCGCGCCGGCGTGTGCCAGGCTCCCCCCAAGCCGACCGCCACGCCCAAGCCGGCCTCCAAGCCGGCCCGCACACCGAGCACCCCCCCCGATGCGACCCTCAGCTGGCCGTTCGCCCTTGATGAGGGGCAGTGGACCATCATCAACGGCTACCGTGGCGAGGGCGGCTATGCCCTACGCCCCGATGGCAGCCCGAACTACTTCCTCTTCGCCCTTGACTTCGCCCGCTGCCAACCCGACAGCGTCGACGATGGGCGCGGCCGCTGTGCCCTGGCCGATGGGGGCCTCTACGGCGAAGGCGCCGATCAAACGGGTTGGGACGTCGAGGCGACCCGCGGCGCCACCGTGCTCTCCCCGGTCGACGGCACCATCGCCTGGACGGATACGTCAACTCCCTCCTGCCTCGGCTTCGCCATCGACGTCGATGGCGCCCCGGGCTACCGCCTCGCGCTCTTCCATGTCGAGGGCTATCCGAAGAGTGGCCGAGTCCAGCGTGGCAAGCCGATTGGTAAGGTATCGGCCAAGGGCTGCGGCCAGGGCGACCATATCGAGATGGTGCTCTACAAGCCGCAGGCGGGGGCCGACGACAAAGACCCGGTCGCCGGCCGCGTCGGAGTCCCCTTCGCCGGTGAGTGGGAGATCGACGGCTGCGCTTACCCCGATGACAAGCGGACGGCCAACCAATACCGGGGAGAGCTCGTACCCTGCACCACCGCCGCCCCCGCCTCGGCGGACGCCTAGCCGCTCCCTGCTCGGTCGGCGGCGGGCCCGTCCAGCCACGGCCCTACGCGTTCCCGGCGTGCCCGCGGGACTGGGATGGTGAGGAGGAATGGTCGCCCGTAGGGGCGACGCATGCGTCGCCCTATGACGGCGCGCCACGTTCGGGGTATGGCCGCTGGATCGACGCGTGACCAAACCGCCGCACCCCGCGCCGGGCGCCTGGTTCGTTCACCCGTTCGCCTCCTCGTCGCGCACGCGCTGGTACCCTCTGTGTGGTTGCCTACCGTGTTGGGGGACCGCCGTTTCTCGCCGACTTTACCTGCTCGACCCGGAGGCGCCAACGTGACCGTCGCGCCCATTCCGCTCGTCATCGACACCGACGCCGGCACCGATGTCGACGACGCCCTCGCGATCGTGCTGGCTCTCGCGTCGCCCGAGGTCCACCTGATCGGCGTCACGATCGTCGATGGCGATGTGGATCTGCGCGCCCGGATCGTCGCCCGCCTCCTTGGCATGGCTGGCCGGTCCGATATCCCCATCTACAAAGGACGCGACCGGCCGATCGGTCCCGGCCGCATGCCGACCATCTGCGGCCACGAAGGCCGCGGCTTGCTCGACGTCCCGTACGATGGCCCCGAAGCGACGATCCACGAGACCCCAGCCGCCGACTGGCTGATCGAGGAGTCGCGACGACGGCCGTTTCACCTCGTCGCTATCGGCCCGTACACCAACGTTGCCGTCGCGGTCGAGCAGGACCCCGGCTTCCCGCTGCGCCTGCTCCACCTGACGGTGATGGGTGGCATGGTCCACGCGGCGACCTACTCCGCCGCTTGGCGCCAGTTCTTCGAGACCACCGGTCTCGATCCCGCCTGGATCGATCACAACACCCAGTCGGACCCTACCGCCGCCTTGATCGTCGCCCGCTCCGGTGTCCCCATCACCTGGGTCACCGCCGAGCTCACCTTTCACCTGCCCCTGACGCTCGCCGGCCTGGCCCGCATCGAGGCCATTGACACGCCGTTGAGCGACGCCCTCGCTCGGCTGGCCCGCATCTGGAACGACAACGGATTCCGCTCCCCGGGCGCCCCCTACGACGGCCCGTCGCCCTTCCCCGAGAACGCGGTCGCCTGCTTCCATGACCCGCTCGCCCTGGCCTCGATCTTCGCCGCCGGCTGGTTGACGCTGCGCCCTCACCAGCTCCGGTACGCCATCGCGGAGCGACTCTTCTACACCCACGAGGTCAAGGACGGAGGCACGGAAGCGCTGGTCTCCGTCGCCGCCGAGCCCGCCGCCTTCGAGCGGTTCTACCTCGACCGGCTTGAGGCGTTTCTCCGCCGGCCACCCGCCGGCTGAGCGCGATCGCGCGGCGTTCACGTCGCCCCCGCTCCCCACCGCACGCCGGCGGCGACGGTCACGGCGAACCTCCGGGCGGTGACCACCTCTCCCAAGCTCTTCGCGCGGGACTCCTCTCGGAAGGGCGGCGATTCAGCACCTCGCTCAGGCCAAAGGAGCCCCGGCCCGCGATCCGCCAGGGCGATAGGGGCCGGACCTCGCCCGCGTGTCGTCGCCACCTTTTTGACTTGTCGGCAATGCGACAAGATAATGAGCGAGATCGGCCGTAGAATGCCGACCAGCGCGGTGTGGCTGAGATCTCGTCAGGGAGAGCGGCGGACCAACCGGGGCGCGGCTGGTCGGCGCCGGGGGATACGAGAGGGAGAGGATGAGGCGTTTAGTCGGCGCGGTCGTCGCCGTCGTAATGGTGCTGGGTGGAACGGTCGTAGGCCCAGCGGTGGCGCGGGCGGATGATGTGGGGGATGGCTACGCGTTCGTCGACGTGCCGGCCTATGCCCAACAGCGCAACCTGAGCTGTGAATACGCGGCGATGACGATCGCGACGGCCCACTGGGGCGGCTGGGTTTCCGAGTACGACTTCGACCAAATGGTGGGGTGGTCGGCCAACCCGCACTGGGGCTTCCGCGGCGATATCAACGGTTGGTGGGGCAACACGGTCGACTACGGGGTGTACCCGGAGGCGCTCGCCGGGCCGCTCGCTAATCTGGGGTACTACGGTGATATTTTCTACGGCCAGGGAGACTCGTGGGGGTTGCGGCAGCGCCTGAGCGAGGGAGCGCCGGTGGTGGTCTGGCTCGGGATGTGGGGCGACCAGAGCTTTTACGACTACACGGACGACGGCACGGCATTCAAGCTGACGACGGGCTACCACGTCGAGGTGGCCTACGGGTACGACGCCGACGGGGTCTACCTGTCCGACCCAGCGCACGGCGAGTACACGTTCTACAGTTGGGGCGACTTCATGTGGCGGTGGAACGTGCTCGACGGGATGGCGATGGCTGTCTGGCCCGGATGAGAGGGCAGAGGGCAGAGGGCAGACGGCAGAGGGCAGAGAGAAATACGCTCGGGGGCGAGTCAGAGAGATGGCGAACCACGGCCCTCGGCCGGCGTAGTGCCGCGCGCGAACCCCGGGTGCGGGGGGCACAGGCACGAGGTTCGCGCAGCCGGATGGAGGTGAATACCCCGATATGCCGAGAATCGGCGGGGTCGTGGCGGTGGCGCGGCGGCGATCCGGGGTCGAGGAGCGGCGGAAAGGAGAGATTTACGGAGGTTTTGCGGCGTTGCACCTGGTCTTCGGGCGGGGTGGGGATTGAAACGCGCTGGGTGGGGCGTAGGTCATCAGGAAGTCGCGTTGCCCCCGGTCTGCGGACAGGATGGAGGTTGAACCATGAACATCTGCTAGGCTGCGACCATACGAAACATAAGTGGCACAACGGAGACAGCCCAGATGAGCACGGCATTACAACCGATTGACATTGCCGACTCCTCAGACCTCCTCGACTTAGCGGAAGAGGTCCAGCGCACTGGAGTTGGGCGGCTCCTCAAGCGCGGGGAGCAGGCGATCGCCGTGCTCACACCGGTTGCCCTGAAGCGCACGGCCCCACCACGCCCCCGACAGCCGCGGGCGACGGACGCGGCGCACGACCCGATCTTGAACATCGTCGGAATCGGTTCATCGGACGAGCCGACCGACGTCGCGCACCACAAGCGGGAGTACCTGGCTGAGGCATACGCGCCCGAGCGCCAATGACGCACCCCCGACCGGCAATGGCCCGCCGGGTGTTCGTCGATTCTTTGGTAGCATGAACAGCATCGTCTGACATTGCACTCGATCTTCTGACGGGGCGGGGATTGCACATGATCCTCATGCGAGGCTGGGATCGGATCTGGATGAGTCATCACGACTGGGACCAGGTCGCCAGTCGGGTGACCTCGCCGTCGTTGGTTGAGCGTATTGAGAAAGGATTGATGTTTCAACGGTTCGATCCTGTCGCCGTTGAGGTCACTCCCTCCGAAGAGGCAACCCTCGTGAGCCTTGTCCAAGATGCTGGCGGACACGTGATCGACGCGGGGCAAGCGCGACGCGAGGGCCACTTAGTGTGAACGTCGAGAGGCTACCCATGACGGCGACGGAGATCGCCGAGCGGATGGCGACGCGACTGCCTATCGCTCAGTGTTACGAGGCGAATCGGGGAAACATCCCTGTCTGGATGAACACCAGGGGAACATTTACGCTGCCCAGGGGAGCGCCATTTACTTCAGGATCACGCAACGACCAACCAGGGGTGAGTTCCCCCCTAGAAACGGGAAGATCATCATTCGGGCCACGTATCGTTGCATCCGGTCTTCGCGCGAGGTGAGGATGGCGACCGCACGCCTATCGTTCCCCGCTTGACGCGTGGTGGGAGACAACGGGGTCTCCCACCACCGGCGCAGTCACCCGAGCGCGGTGGCCAGTTGACCGCCTCGCTCGGCGTGGCCGCCCCCTCAATACCGGACAGCCCCGGGGCGAGGCCGGGCCGGCGGAGCGATCAGCCGCGTTCCCTTACCCGGTGGCGACCGGCGACGCCGGAGGCGCGGCGCTCCCCGACCACGCGGCGCGCCAGGCGAGCATCTGGTCGACCTCCTGTTGCTGGCCGGTGACGATCTGCTGGTCAAGGGCCCTCAGCTCGGCATGACTGGCCCGGTCCAGGGCGACCTGGGCCATGGCGATGGCGCTCTGGTGGTGAGGGATCATCAGGTCGATGAAGGCCAGGTCGAACGATTCCTTGGTGGCGCAAAGCGCGGCGATGTCCGAGGCCGGGTCCATGCCGGCCATCATCATCCCGGAGTCACTGTTTCCGGTCATGCCGGACATGGCATCGCTCATGAAGGCGTCCCGCAGATCGGCCGGAACGGCTGGAGCGTCGCCGAACCAATCCTGGCGCCAGGTGCGCATCTGCTCAATCTCGGCTTGTTGGGCGGCGATGATCCCCTGAGCGAGCGTCGTGATCTCCTGATGCTCGGCGCGGCTGAGGGCGACCTCGGCCATGGCGATGGCGCTCTCGTGGTGAGGGATCATCGCGTCGATGAAGAGCAGGTCGAAGGGGACGGTGCCGCCCGGGGAGGCGGTCGCGCTCATGGCGTCCATGCCAGGCGTCGGGGTACCGCTCATGCCGGCCATGCCGGTGGTGGGGGTGGCGGCACAGGGGTCGGCCGCGGGTGTCGCGGACTGCGAGGCCGCGCCTTCGAGAGAGGACAGGATCGCGGCGAGGGGGAAGATCGCCAGGACGGCGGCGATATGGGGAAGCGATCGATAAGGTACGAGCGATCGGCAGAGTACTGCTGATGACATGGGAAGACCTCCGTTACGCCGCGCCTTTCGGGCGCGGACACACCGACGTGAAGCGTCATGCGGGATTGTGGTGGGGGAGGATCGGCCTATATCCGATAGACCTGGAGGAGGGCGCGGCGCGCGCTCGGGGCGCGGGTCGGCGCCATCCAGGGAGGAAACAGGGGACGGGTCAGCCGTTCATGGTGGACATGCGCGGGGGGCGGACCGGGAAGGAAGAGGTCGCTGGCGCCGTGGTCTTGATCGGGAGGGGCGACGACGGATCGGGCGACGGCGCAGCCGGACGGGTGGTCCGGCGCCGGCGCCGGGCTGTCCAGGCTGGTGAGGAACGCCTGGTCGCTGGCCATGATCTGATGCCCGGAGTGGTGATGCGGCGTGGGAGCGCTAGCGTGGGCATGACCGGTCATCAGGACGTCGTGACCGAGAAGCGTCAGGGCGAGGAGAAAGCCAGCGAGCGGCCATCGCAACCGGCGCCTGGAAGTCGTTGGGGTTTGAATGATCGGAGGAGCTGTCTGCCGCACGGCGGGCGCCTTTGGGACTGACTCGGGACCGGGGCGGGTTCCTTCGCGTGCGAAGTGTGGGCGAGCGGTCGGCGCGGCGCAAGTGTGGAGCGGGAACCTGGCCCACGACAGTGAGGGGTAACGCACGCCCCGTTCCGGCGAAGCGAGGCGGCGACGCGGTCGGGCTCACCCGGCGGGACAACGGGACCAGGCTGATGGCCGTGGTCGACGGCCAAGACCTGCCGCTCGGCCTGCTGGTCGCCTCGGCGCGATCAGCGGAAGTGAGGCAGGCCGAGCTGGCACCGGCGACGGTGCGGGTGCCGCGGCCCTGCGGCCGCCCCAAGACGCGGACGGGAGCTCTCGTCCGCGACGAGAGCTCCGACAGCATGGGGTTTCTGCCCCGCCTCCGAAGCCGAGGCCTCCGCCCCTGCATCCCGTACCGACGGAACAGGCAACCAGAGCCCAGGCGTAAGCCCGATCGTACCGGTTGCCTCCAGCGCTGGCGCATCGATCGCACCTTCGCCTGGCTGGACAGCTTCCGCCGGTTGCTGGTCCGGTTAAAGCGCTCGGCGGCCGCGTACCTTAGGCTGCTGTTCGCCGTCGCCGCCTCGATCTGCCTCCGGCGGCTCGTCCCGGAATGCTCGCTGACGCACGTCGAAAGAGGAGAACCGCATCGTCGGTGGCGAGTGACACCCGCCTACGACGGTGACTCGGACTCCACCGGCCGGCCAGCTTCCTTCCAGGCGTTGAAGCCTCCGTCCAGATGGGCTACGTTCTCGTACCCCATCTGCCGGAGGGTGTCGGCCGCCAGGGCCGAGCGGCCCCCCGAGGCGCAGTGCAGGATGACGCGGCGGCCGGGGTCGAACTCGGGTCGGTGGTAGCTGCTGGTCGGGTCGGCCCAAAACTCTAGCATGCCCCGCGGCGCGGACGCGGCCCCCGGAATGACCCCGTGCTGGGCCCGCTCTCCCGGCTCGCGCAGGTCGACGACGAGCGCGTCCCCGCGCTCCAGTTCCCGTGCCACTTGGTCGACGGAGAGGTTCTCGACGCGCTGCTTGGCCTCGGCAACCATCTCCGCGGCGGTCTTCGCCATCACTGCCTCCTTCTCGTCTCGGTCATCGCGGCGGCCGACCGGAGCCGCCCGCGCTTCTACGATAGGGCGCACCGCGCTCCGCGTCGAGTTCCAATTCTCGAAAGGAGGCATCAGCGGTTCTGGATAGCGTCTAGGGGTGGCACGTTCGCGACGCGCGGGCGGGGTGCGCGACCGAACGACTCCACGCCAAGATGGACAAGGCGGGCTGAACCTGACCCGGACGAGGCTGGCTCCGGCGGTCGGCTCGCATGACGGGCAGTCCGCGGCATTTACGCAAGGGCTCCGTTGGTCTCCACCGACGTGAGATCGAGCAAGGCGGTCAGGAGTGCGTCTTCGTCGGGGAGGACGCGGTCGAGGGCGAGCATAGGATTGAGCTTGGCGCCGAGGAAGGCTGCGCGCACGTCGGTCAGCAGACCGATCAGGTGCTTGGGTACTTGCCTGAGGCGTTTGTGCGCGTAGGCGAGGCCGAGCTCGAAGCAGGCACCTTCGTCGGGAACCCGGCCGTCGAGGATGATGAGGAAGAGATCGCAGGCGAGGACCTGGGCGGTGTCGCGGTCGAACATGGCCTGGCGGCGCTCGTCCGGTGGCATCGCGTCGTCGGGGGGCTAGTCGCGCTCGACGCCATCGCGCTGGGGGAGGAAGACCGAGAACCCCGCGGCCTCGAGACGGCCGGCGAGATGGGCGTTGAAACGGCGCTCGGCGTGGGAGAAGAGCGGACCGGCAAGGTAGATCAGCATGCGCTCCTCCGCTGACTGTTGACGTGTCGATCTGTCAGTCACTGGGTTCAGGCGGGCGGTAGAGCGACTCAGGAACGGACGACGACGGTAATCGGCTCTGCCCGGATCAGCGCGGCGGCGCGTCAACGGTTGGCGCAAGGGCAGCGTCGGGGGCGGCCTACCGTCCGATCAGAACGGGCGTGCCGACGGGTGCCCACTGGTACATCCACTCGGCGACGTCCATCGGCAGGTTGACGCAGCCGTGGCTCATCGGGGCGCCGAAGTTGTTGTGCCAGTAGGTGCCGTGCAAAGCGTGCCCCAGGTCCGTGAAGTACATCACCCAGGGGACGTTAGGGACGTTGTAATACTCGCCGCCGATGACCCCTTCCATCGTCTGCGACTCCAGCTTGGTCAGGATGTGGTAGGTGCCGGTTGGGGTCTCGAACCCCTCCCGCCCGGTGCTGACAAAGCTGGTGCGGACGAGCTTCTTGCCGTCGAAGGCCCAGAGCCTCTGCTGACGAAGGGAGACGACGATCGAGCGGCCGTGGCCAGCCGGGGGACCCGGGGCGGATTTGGGGTCCAGATGGATGACCGGGGGGACGAAGAGGGCTTCGTCGTAGATAGGGACGTGACCCCGGTTCTCCGCCTTGGTTGACACGCCGTAGCGCTCGACGAGCAAGGCGCCGACGGGGACGAGGCTGACCTCCTCACCGGGTCGCCAGCGAAGCTTGCCGCGCTCGAAGACTTGGTAGCTGGCGCCGTCGAGGGCGTATTCCTCGGTCAGCGGGTTGCCGAGGTAGGAGTCCGCGCCGGTTGCTTCCCAAAAGGAGCGGAACCCCGCCCAGACGCCGTGGCCGGTGGCGGGGACGAAGCGGTAGGTCGGCTCAGCGCGGGCGCGGCGGCTGGCGTCGGCGGCGGTCAGAAGGAGCCAGGCCCGGGCCTCGCTCAGCGCGGCGGTCGTGGGCGCGCGGCGGGACGTCGGCGGCCGCGGGAGGAGGAGGGGCGGGCCGAGCTCGGCGCCGACGCGGCCGAGGGTAACAGTTTGACCGCTGGCATCGCCGTCCGGCCAATACTCGAAGCGGGCGTATCTAAAGTATTGGACGACGTGGCCATCCGGCGCGGTGATCTCGCGGGTAATCGGGTTGCCGAACGAGGGGGCACCGCCACCGCTCCGCCAGAGGTCCAGGAAAAGGCCGGCGATGGTGTGACCGGTGGCGGGGATGTAGACGATCGCCGGCGGGGACCAGTTGGGGGTCGTCGGGCGGGCGGCGACGCGCGGGGCGAGGGACGCGGTGAACGAGGCGGCAACCGCGAGGATCAGCGCGAGGCGGACTACGGGCGCTGTCGATGGAGACGAGACGCGGCGGCGCGGCATGGGCTTCCCTGACCGGATGCGGGTGCCGGCGGTCGAGCGAGGCGTGAACGCGGCGAGGGGTAGTGTAGACGAGGGGCAAAGGCGGACGTGGGGCGGCGAAGATGACCTGCGTCATGGCGATGGCGCGTTGGTGATGAGGGACCTTCGCGTCAATCACGAGCAGGTCGAATGGGACGGTCGCGCCTGGGGAGGTGGTCGCGCTGATGGTGGCCGCGCCTCTGCCAGGAACACAGATGGCGGCGAGGGACAGGCTCAACGGGGTGCCAGGGATCGGCACGGTTTTGCTGGTGACGGGGACGATCTTCGTTTAACCGCGCGTTCCCATCGGTCGCCGGCGGCAGACGATGATCGCCGGCGGTTCCCGTCGCGGGCGCGGGCGCGACGGAGGTTCGCTACGGACCGATGGAACGCATCACGACCTCCGCCCCGATCCCGATCAGGATCGTCAGGGCGAGGGCGGTGATCCAGACGGCGACCGCCGCCCGCGGGGCCGTTGTCGGCGCGTGGGGTGCCTGGTACATCGGCACGACGATGCGCAGATAGACGGCGAGCGAGAGCACGCTGTTGAGGATCGCGATGACGGCCAGCCAGCCGAAGCCGGCGTCGAGGGCGGCCCCGAAGAGGAGGAGCTTGCCCGCGAACCCGGCCAGCGGCGGCACGCCGACCAGCGAGAGAAGGAAGACGACCAGCGCGATGCCGGTCCAGGGGCGGGCGCGGCCGATCCCGGCGAAGTCCGCCAGCTCGCGCCCCACGGCGAGGACGACCGCGAATGCCCCGAGGTTCATCGCCGCGTAGGCGGCGGCGAAGACGATCAGCGCCGGCACGGCGAGCTCGCTCCGTCCGATCGCCACCACCCCGAGCAGGAAATACCCCGCCTGGGCAATCGACGAGTAGGCCAGCAAGCGGACGACGTTGGTCTGCGGCAAGGCGGCCAGGTTGCCATAAGTCATCGAGGCGACGGCCAGCAGCGCGAGTACGAGCCGCCAGTCGACGGGCATCGCTGGCAACGCGCGCACGACCGCGGCCAGTGCGAAGATCGCCCCGATCTTGGGCACGATCGAGAGGTAGGCCGCGATCACTACCGGCCCGCCATCGTAGGCGTCCGGCGACCAGAAGTGGAAGGGAACGACGGCCGCCTTGTAGCCGAGACCGATCAGCGCCCCGACCAATCCGGCAACGGCGGCCACCGGCGCCGCGCCAAGGGGAGCGAGGTCGGCGAACTGCGTCGACCCGGCGGCGCCGAACCAAAACGTGAGACCAAAGATCATCGCGGCGCCACTGACCGCGCCGAAGACGAAGTACTTCATGGCCGCCTCGGTTGCCCGGTCGTCGCGCGGATAGGCGACCAGGGCGAAGGAGCCGAGGCTGTTGAGGAGCACCCCGAGCACGAGGAGCAGGATGTCCCCGGCGCCGGCCAGCGCCAGCGCGCCAACGGTCGCCAGGCTCAGTAAGCTGTAGACGGTCGCTTCGCGGTCGGTGTCCCTGACCTCTGGGATAGCCAGCACCGCCGTCGCCGCCGTCGCGGGGAGGATGACCAGCTTCGCCCAGACGCTCAGGTCGTCGACGCGGTAGGTGCCGGCGAAGACGGTCGTGTCGCTCCCGACCAGGCGCGCCGCGAGGACCGTGGCCGCGAGCAAGCCGGCAACCGTGATCGGCAGCGCCCAGGCGTGGCGTCGGAGCATGCCGGCGACCAACGCCGCCACCCCGGTCAGGACCACCACGATCTCAGGCAGTAGCAGCCCGAGGTCGCGCCCCATCGCCATCTCCGTCCCGCCATTCACGAGCCCATTGCCCCCGTGGCGCGGTGGATCATGTCGAGCAGCCAGCCGGGTGCGACGCCGATCGCCAGGGCCAGCAGGAGGAGCGGCACGATCGCCCAGGCCTCCCGCGGCGAGAGATCGGGCAGCCGCGCCCAGCGCTCCGGCAAGGGACCGAGGAAGGTCGCCTGGATCGCGCGGAGGTAGAGACCGGCGGTGACGACGATACCGACAACCACGATCGCCGCCAGCGCCGGCCACACCCCGAAGGTGCCGAGGAAGATCTGGAACTCGGCCGGGAAGTGGGCCAGCCCTGGCAGGCCGAGCGAAGCGAAGGCGGCAAGGATGAAGAGCCAGCCGATCGTCGGCGTCACCCGGAGCAGCCCGCCAAACTTGGTCATGTCCCGGGTGTGGGCCCGGTCCTGGATGACGCCGACGAGCAGGAAGAGAGCGCCCGTCACGATCCCGTGACTGACCATCTGCAGAACCGCGCCGTCGAGCGCGACGCGACGGGCGGTGGCGTCGGTCGCGGCGGCCGCGGCGGCGACGCCGAGGACGACGTAGCCCATGTGGTTGACGCTGGTGTAGGCGACCAGACGCTTGAGATCGGTCTGAGCCAGGGCGACGAAGGCGCCGTACAGGGCGGAGAAGACGCCGAGGATCGCCACGGCCAGGGCGGCGGCGCGGAAGGCGCCGGGCGTCATCTGGAGGGCGAAGCGGATGAACCCATAGGTGCCGAGTTTGAGGAGCACCGCCGCCAGCACCACGCTGCCTGCCGTCGGCGCCTCGACATGGGCGGCCGGCAGCCAGGTGTGGACCGGAAACAGCGGCGTCTTGACCGCGAACGCAACGACGAGCGCGAGAAACGTCAGTCCGGCGGTGGCGCCAGCGAGCGGCGGGGCGGCGATGATAGCCCGCATATCGAAGGTGCGGGGATTGCCGCCGAGGTAGAGGGCCAGGATCGCGAGCAGGAGCGGCAGGCTCCCGAGCAGCGTGTAGATGAAGAAGGTCAACGCCGCCCGCTGCCGGTCCGCGTAGCCCCACCCAGCGATGATGAAGTACATCGCCACCAGGGTAACTTCCCAGAAGACGTAGAAGACGACCATGTCGAGCGTCACGAAGACGCCGAGGCAGGCGGTCTCGAGCAGGAGGAAGAGGGCGACGTAGGAACGCACCCGCTCCGTCACGCCGAGCGAGAAGACGAGCGAGACCGGGAAGATGACGGCGGTCAGGAGGAAGAGCGGCAGGCTGACCCCGTCGATCCCCACCCGGTAGGCGGCGCCGAGCGACGGAATCCAGGCGATCTCCTCGACCTGGCTGAACCCCGCCCCGGCGCCGCGCGACCAGATGCCGAGGGCGCCCGCGAGGGCGAGGCTGGAGGCGACCAGCCCAGCCGCGTGCGCCGCGCGGGGAGAGAGGTCCCGCCAGCAGGCGAGCACGGCCGCGGTCACCAGCGGCAGAAAGACCGTCACCGAGATCAGCGGCATAGCCGGTGTTCCCTCCCCACCCGTCATAAGAGCAAGAGCAGCACGACCACGATCGCGGTGCCGGCGGCCGCGACTAGCAGCTCCCGATGGACCAAGCCGGTTTGGAGACGCCGGGCGTGCACCCCCAGCCGGCGCGTACCGGTGACGAGATCGGCGATCAGGCGGTCGATCCCCGCCGCGTCGACGAGCTGGGCGGCGGCAGCCAGATCGAGGGCCGCCCCTCCGGTACCCGCGACCACCGTCTGGATCCCGGCATCGACCGCGCGCGAGCCGCGGGCTACGACGATCGCTCCCTCCCCGACGGCGAGGACCCCGCGATGGAGCGAGCGATCGGTTCGATCAAGGGCGCGCCCCAGTGCCAGCGCTGGCCCGACCACCAGGCGATCGACACCTCCGTCGACCCGAAAACCGCGCCGGGCGGGCGCGACGAGTAAACCGAGCAGACGCTCACCGGGAACAAGCCCACCGGCAGCCAGTCCGACGACCGCCGCCCCAAGACCGAGCGCGACCGCCGAGGCCGCTTCGGGAATGTCGACACCGAGCAGGCGGCCGATGATCGGAAACGCCAGGCCGAGGGTGGCTGCGAGCAGGACCAGGATGACGAGCGCGGCGTCCATCGTCACCGCCGCGCCTGTCGTCCCTAGCGGATGATCTTCGCTTCTCGCATCCGCGGCGGTTCCCCAGAGCAGCCGGAGCATCCGCGCCACGTAAACCCCCGTCAGTAGCGTTCCGGCAAGCGCGAGTGGGGTGAAGAGCCACGCCGTCGGAGCGTGGAGGGTGGCGGCGATGATGGCGTCCTTGGACCAGAACCCCGCCAGGGGCGGAATGCCCGCCAGGGCGAGGCCGGCCGTGGCGACGGCGGCGAAGACCCTCCGGTACCCCCGGCCCACGCCAGCCAGGTCAGCGAAGGCGGTCGAGCCGCGAGCGTGCTGGAAGATGCCAGCGCCCAGAAAGAGGGCGCTCTTCGTCGCCGCGTTGGCGACGAGATGGATGACGGCGGCGGGGACGGACCCCGCGCCGAGGGCGAGGAGCATCAACCCGAGCTGGCTCGAGGTGGACGCCGCCAGCAGCCTCTTGACGTCCCCTTGCGCCACGGCCATCAGCCCCGTGACCACCGCCGTCGCACCGCCGGCGATCCCAATCGCGAGTCTCACCTCTGGCGACAGCAGGGGATCGGCGCGGATCAGCAACACGACTCCGGCGACCACGAGCGTCGCCGAGTGGAGCAACGCTGAGACGGGAGTCGACCCCGCCATCGCGTCGAGGAGCCAGCCCTGGAGTGGGATTTGCGCCGATTTCCCCATCGCGGCGAGGAGGAAGGCGATTCCGGCAACGGCGGCGACCGCACCGCTCAGGTGTTGGGTAGCGGCGATCTCCGTCGTGCCGGCCGCGGTCACGAGGGCGAAGATGCCAGTGTAGAGGCCGGTGTCGGCGGCCCGGGTTGTCGCGAAGGCGCGGCTGGCCGCCGCCCCCACCCCTGGTCGCTCGAACCAGAAGCCGATCAAGAGGTACGACGCCAGTCCGATCAGTTCCCAGGCGGCGAGAAAGAGGAGCCAGTCGCCAGCGAGGACGAGCGTTTGCATCGCCGCCACGAAGAGCGACATCGCGGCGAAGAAGCGGGGTTGATCCCGCTCCGCGACCATGTAGCCAGTGGCGTAGACCAAGACGACGAGACCGACGCTCGCGACGACTGTCGCGAGCAGGGCGCCGAGCGGATCGACGACCAGGCGGAGCGGCAACCCCGGCAACCCCGGCATCGTCGCGGCCGGCCGCGCCCCAGCGGCGACCGCGGCGGCCGTGGCGCCACCGCCGGCGAGCCCAACAGCGGCGCCAAGCACCGCGATCGGGCCGGACCAGCGCCGCCCGACCAGGATCAGCGCCGCTGCCGCGAGCGGGCCAAGGATGGTCGCGATGGCCGCATTCATCCTTTGAGCTCCGACGCCTCTTCCATCTCGACGGAGCCCTTGGCGCGGAAGCGGGCGGTGCCGAGCCCGAAGCCGACGGCGGCCTCGATCGCCATAACAGTCATCACGATCAAGACGAAGAGCTGGCCGCTCGCCGCCTCCGGGTGGCGGAAGCGCCAGAAGGCGACGAGGTTGACCATCGCCGCCCCCAGCATCAGCTCAACCCCCATCATGATCATGACGAGGTTCGTTTGGCTCAGGGCGCCGTAGAGTCCAACCCCGAACAGCGCCGCGCCGGCGATCAGGGCGATCACGAGCGTCGTCATCGGCGGCTCCGGACGGCGACGCAGATGGCGGCGATCATCGCGACCAGGATAGTCACACCTGCCGTCTCGAAGATGAGCATGCCTCGGCCCATCAGCTCGAACCCGAGCGCCCGCGTCTGCTCCGCCGGCGGCGGGGCGGCGGTCACCACCGGCCCCCAACCGGCGAGCAACCCGGCGCCGAGCGCGGCCAGTCCGCCGAGCGCCCCGGCGGTGAGCGACGGTCGCTTCTGGTGCGACATGTCCATCTGGCCGAGGCCGCCCGGGTCCATCATGTACATGACCATAAAGATCGCCATAATCGCCATTTCGGTCGCCATCATCATCAACTGGAGGACACCGAGGAACTCCGCTTCCATCGCCAGGAACATGATCCCGATCGCCGCCATCGCCGCCAGCAGCGAAAGCGCCGACCGGACCATCGAGGACGTGCGGAAGACGGCGATGCCAAACCAGACGGCGACCCCGCCGAAAAAGGCGACGGCGACGAGTTGCCCGGTCACCGGTCCGCCAGCCAGAGGGTGACCCCGACCCAGGCGATGTTGACGAGCGCCAGCGGAATGCCGAACTGCCAGGTCCAGGCCAGCAAATCGTCGTGGCGGATGCGGGGCACGAACCGCCCGGCGCCGAGCATCGCCGAGGCGACGAACAGGGTCTTGGCGGCGGTCCAGACCCAGGGCCACAATCCCGGGCCAAGCCAGCCGCCAAGGTAGAAGACGGTGACCGCCTCGGCCACGCTGAGAATCAGCACCAGGCGGGCGAGCCGGAAGACTGCCAGCCGCACGCCGGTGTACTCGGCGGTGACCCCCCCTGCCAGCTCCTCCGGCGCCGTCGGCAAATCGAACGGCGGCAAAAAGGCGACCGCCATCCCGGCCAGCGCGAAAAGGACGAACCCGAGCGGCTGGCCGAGCGCGTTCCAGAGGGTGGTCTGCGATTGCACGATCGCTCCCAGCGCCAGCGACTCGGCGCGCATGCCGACGGCGGCGATCGGCATGACGATCAGCATCGCGTAGGCGATCAGTTGGCCCAGGAACCGCCAGCCGCCGACCATGGCATAGGCCGCGTTCGGACCCCAGCCAGCCATCACGATCGCCACCATCACGTAGGCCCAGGCGGCGTTGACGAACAGCGCTCCGGTCGCCATGTCCACCGCGACGAGGCCGGGAGCGAGTGGGAGGACCACCGCCGCGAGGACAGCGGAGAGGAGAAGCAGGGGAGGCGCCGACTCGAACAGCAGACGGTCGGGCCGTCGGGGAACGAGCGACTCCCGGCCGAGGAGGGCGACGCCGGCGACGAACGGGCCAAGCGGCCGGAAGCGGCCGGTCGCTGTCCACCCTTCGAGCACCGCGACCAGGTAGGAGCCGGCGAGGAGCGCGGCGACCACGACCAGCGTCGTCATCGGTCGCGCTCCCATGGCGACAGGTCGAGCGAGGCGACGGCGACCAGCGCGTCGGCGATTTCGGCCTCGGCCGTTACCGCGGGAACGAGGGCGACGAGACGATCGGTCGGCGTGTTCAGGTCAGCCGCGATGACGATCCCGCGTTCCACGACCAGGTGCAGTCTGGCGACGCCCCGCGGCGTCTCGATCGTCGTCCGCGACGACCCGGTGAACTCCGCGGGCAGTGAGGGTTCGTCCGGCGGACCGGGGCGTCGGAGGGCGGCCATCAGATCGAGGCTGGCCGATACCTCCGCCAGCCGCACCCATAGCCGGGAGAGGGCGTCGTTCCCGTCCATCACCACCGGCGAGAACCCGAGATCGTGATACGCGGGATCGTCGATGCGCGCATCGGTCGCCCAGCCCCCGGCCCGGGCAACCGGCCCGCCACCTTCGACGTCGGATGGGCCGAGCACACCGACCCCCTTGAGCCGGCTTCGGAACAGCCGGGCGTCGCGCACCGCGCCGGCCAAGGCACGCACGGCGGGGACGAGCCGGGTGAACCCGGCCTCGTCGTCCGCACGGGCGAGCGCGAGCTGCAGCGAGGCGGCACGACCGGCGATCCAGCGGTCCCCGACCAGACCCGCGAACGCCGCGAGCCACCCGAGGTGGCTCTGTACCCGCTCCCACTCGGCCCACCAGATCCGGCCTCGGAGCACCGGGTCGGAAACGTCGGTGCCAGCGGCCGCTTCGAGGGCGCGGCGCGCCAGGAGACGATAGGCGACCGGTGAGAACGGATCGAGCCGGGCGAGGCGATCCGGGAACGTCGTGGCGGGACCGGTCCATCCGGCGTCGAGCCCGCGGCCGGTCAGACCGGGCTGAACGGACGCCGCCGCCACGCCGTCGCCGTCGAGGGTGAACGTGAGTGCCAAACCGCCGGGTAGACCGGGGAACAGGGGACCGAACGGCACCTCGATCCGCTCCATGGGCAGGCCGTCGTGACTCCGCGGCAAGTCCCGCGTCATCGCCACCATCGACATGAACCCGCCCTCCCCGCCATGGTCCATGGCGTGATGGGAGTGGTCCATCGCCTGGTCGTCGTGGCCCGTGTCGTGCCCGCCAGGGTCCGTCGCCTGGGGGTCGTGATCCATCGGCATCGCCATCGTCCCGCTGGTCGCGTGGTCCATCGGGGGCGCTGCCTCCGCAACGGCCTCATTACGACCCGTCGCCGCCGGCTCGTGGCCGCCCTCTGCTTCCTCCGTTCCCTGTCCGTGCTGGTCTTCAGCGCCGGCCTGGTTGGGGTGGGACGGATTGGCGCCGCCACCGGCCCTCGCTCGCGGCACGAGGTTCATTCCGCAGATCGGGCACGTGCCGGGCTCATCGCGGACGATCTCCGGATGCATTGGACAGGTATAGATCGTCCCGACTGAGGGCGCGCCGTCGTGGGCGGCTGGGATCGGGGCGGCTAGGCCGGGCCCCACCGGTTCTAGCCGCATGCCGCAGAGTGGACAGGAGCCCGGTTCGGCTCGTGTCACCTCCGGGTGCATTGGGCAGGCGAATATCCCGCATGACGGGGTCGCTGGCGCTGGGGACCCGTGGTCCGTTGCCATCGCCGTTCCCGCCTGGTCGTGACCGTCCATGGCCCCCGCCACCTCGCGGGCGACGAGAGCCATGCCGCAGATCGGGCAGGTGCCGGGCTCGTCGCGGACGATCTCGGGATGCATTGGGCAGACGTATTCCCGGCGAGCCTGTGTCGCCGCCGGCTCGAACGCCGGCGCCTCCGGATCGCCCGCGCCCGCCGCGATCTGGCGTCGCAGCGCGGCAACGCCGGCACCGAGCGCGGTTTGACCGGACGGAACCCCCACGTCCGGCTCCGGCAACCCGGCGACCGACGACACGCCGCTGGCGAGGATCGTCCGCGGTCGCGGCATTTGGGCGTACACGACGGCGGCCGCGGCGGCCAAACCCTCCGGGATCGGGCCGACCAGAAGCAGCACGGACGCATGGCGGGCGGTTGGGACCAGGCGCAATCCGGCGGCATCGGCGTCGAGACCGGCCGTCCGGGCAAGGCGCGCATCGGGAATGACGAACGCCGCCAGATCGTCCGCCGCCGCGCGCGCGACGAGCCGGCGTGGCCAGGTGAGATACCAAGCTCGTGGTCCGCTTATTGCCGTCGGAGTGCTCCTTCGCTCCAGCCGTAGAGGATGCCGAGGAACAGGATGACGAGAAAGACACCCATATCCAGCAAGGCCGTCAACCCGAGCGTACGGTAGACGGTCGCCCACGGGTACATGAACGCCATCTCCATATCGAACGCGAGGAAGAGGAGCGCCAGGGCATAGTAGCGGACGTGGTACCGGATCCAGACCGGCTCCGGCGCCAGCGTGCCACCGGCGAACGGAACGTCCTTGCCCGGCTCCTCGACGGTGGGGCCGAAGGACCGCGCGATCGCACGCAAGACCAGAACGAAGCCGATCGTGCCGGTGGCGAGGCCGAGGAGCACGGCGTATTGCTGCAACGGCGTCATGGTTCCTCCACGATACGCTGGACCGAACCGGTGGCCTGCCCTCCGTTGGCTGAGGAAGCCAGTGCCCGGGATGATACCGAGACTGGACCGCGAAGAACCTCAGGGAGACGGGAGCAACCGGCATCGGCCCTGGCAGTCGCCAGCAGCCGGGGGATACACGCACCGGCGCGCATGCTCACGTGCTGACCGCTACCCCTGAACTGGGTAACCGGCCTCGTCGAGGGCCGCCTCGATCTGGGTGAGCGAGACCTGGTTCGGATCGAAGCCGACGTCGACGCGCTTGGTCGTCTCGTTGGCGTCGACCGTGCTGATGCCCGGCAGGGTGCCGAGCGTCTGCTTGATCGTCGCGACGCAGTGGCCGCACGAGATGTCAGGCGCGGTGAGGGTGGCATGCTCGATAGACATAGTGCTCATGGTGTCTCCTCGGTTATCAGCTTCTGGCTGACGGGTCGTTCGGCGCGGCGGGACGTTGGTGGTCGGATGTGGACGAGGTGGTTGGCGCGGGGCGATGCACGCCTCTCTCCTACAGATTGGTCATAGCACCCTCCTCGCAACGTTGGTCATGGAATCAGGTCGTTCCTTCGACGGTGATGGCGCCGGCCATACCGGCGGCGAAGTGGCCGGCGACATGGCAGGCGAAGGGGACGACGCCCGGCTGGTCGAAGGTGACGACGAGGGTGGCGGTGGCGCCCGGCGGGAGATCGATGGCCGCGGCGTCGGGGTTCATCGTTTCCGTGCCGCTCGCCATGGCTTGTTCGTGGGCGGCCTGCTCGGCGGCGGTGCCGACAACGAACTCGTGGGGCAGGACGCCGGCGTTGGTGACGACGAAGGCGACGGTCTGACCCTGGCGGATGGTGACAGCCTCCGGGGTGAAGCGGAAGGCATCGGTGGCGTTGAGACGGACGGTGCGATCCGGGACGAGCGAGGCGGCGGGCTGGTCGGTCGCCATCCCCGCCATGCCCGGTTTGGGAGCGAAGGCGAGGGCGGCCAGGCCCACGGCGAGGGCAACGAGGGCGATAGCGACGAGATAGGCATACTCGGCGACGCGATCGCGCAGGGGAGGATGAAGGATCTCCTGGGCGTCGCGGGGACGCTTGAAGCCGCGGAGGCGGAGGGCGTTGGTGACGACGCTAACGCTGCTCATCGCCATCGCGGCGGCGGCGAGAACCGGACTGAGGAGGACGCCGAAGAGGGGGTAGAGGGCGCCGATGGCGACCGGAATGAGAATGACGTTGTAGGCGAAGGCCCAGAACAGCCCCTGCTTGATGGTGCCGACGGTACGGCGGGAGAGGGCGATGGCGGCGATGATCGAGCGGAGGTCGCCGCCGATGAGGGTGATGTCGGAGGCGGCCATGGCGACGTCGGTGCCGGTGCCGATCGCGATGCCGAGATCGGCCTGGGCGAGGGCGGGGGCGTCGTTGATCCCGTCGCCGACCATGGCGACGACGCGGCCCTCACGCTGGAGCGCTTTGACCTGGGCGGCCTTCTGGTCCGGGAGGACGTCGGCGAGGACGTGGTCGATGCCGACCTGCTGGGCGATCGCGCCGGCGGCGGCACGGTTGTCGCCGGTCAGCATCCAGACGTCGAGGCCGAGCGCCTTGAGCTGATCGACCGCGTCGCGGGACTCTGGCTTAAGCGTGTCGGCGACGGCGATCAGGCCGGCTGCCCCACCCGCGATCGCGACGTACATCGGGCTGGCGCCGGTTTGGGCCAGGGCGAGGGCCCGATCTTCAAGGCCGTTGAGCGGAATGCCGGTCTCGGTCATCAAGGCGCGGTTGCCGAGGAGCACCTGACGACCATCGATGGTCGCCTCGACCCCCTTGCCGGTGATGGAACGGAAGGCGTGGGCGGACGGGAGGTCGAGACCCAACGCCCGGGCACGGGCGACGATCGCCTCGCCGAGGGGGTGCTCTGAGCCAAGCTCGACCGCGGCGGCGAGGCGCAGGAGATCCGGCTCGGGGAGCCCGTTGACGGGAATGACGCTGATGACGGTAGGCTTGCCACGGGTCAGGGTCCCTGTCTTGTCGAGGACGATCGTGTCGATCTTGCGAGCCTGCTCGAGCGCCTCGCCGCCGCGCACCAGAATGCCATTCTCGGCGGCCTTACCGGTGCCGACCATGATCGCGGTCGGCGCGGCGAGACCCAGGGCACAGGGGCAGGCGATGACGAGCACGGCGATGGCGGCGGTGACGGCGGCGGTGACGGACGGCCCAAAGAGGAGCCAGCCGGCGAAGGTGACGGCGGCGATCACCAGGACGGCCGGCACGAAGTAGGAGGAGATCGTATCGGCCAAGCGTTGCATCGGCGCCTTCGAGCCCTGGGCCTCCTCGACCAGGCGGACGATCTGGGCAAGGGTGGTGTCCTTGCCAACCTTCGTGGCGCGGAAGATGAAACTCCCCGTCGTGTTGACCGTGGCGCCGATCACTGGGTCACCGGGTCCCTTCTCGACGGGCAGGCTCTCGCCGGTCAGCATGCTCTCGTCGAGGGTCGAGCCGCCGTCGCTGACGACGCCATCGACGGGAACCTTTTCGCCGGGGCGGACGCGGACGAGGTCACCAACGGCGACGGCGGCGATCGGGATGTCTCGCTCAACGCCGGCGCGAATCACGCGGGCGGTCTGCGCCTGGAGGCCCATCAGGGCCTTGATCGCGTCGCCGGTTCGTGTCTTGGCGCGGGCCTCGAGCCAGCGACCCATCAGGATCAGAGCGATGACGATCACGGCCGACTCGTAGTACAGGTGGTCCTCGAAGCCCCAGCGGGCGGCGCGCTCCGGCCAGAGAGTAACGAAGGCGCTGTAGCCGTAGGCGGCGCTGGTGCCGACGGCGACGAGGGTGTTCATGTTCGTCGCGCCATGGCGGGCTGCCGCCCAGGCGGCGCGGTAAAAGACGCGACCAGCCCAGAACTGAATGACGGTGGCGGCGATCAGGAGGAGCGGCGCCACGTCGGCCATGGAGATGCCGAACGGGAGCGGCAGATACATCAGCGCCATCATCACCAGGCCGACGGCGAGGCTGACGAGCGATTTGCGGCGGAGGTCGGCGGACGCGGACGCGGACGCGGACGCGGACTGAGGACTGAGGACTGAGGACTGAGGGGAGGACGAATGGGATTCGCCGCGCGGAAGCGGGCCGACGGTGTAGCCGGCGTTGGCGACGGCGGCGGTCAGCTGAGCGAGGTTGGCACGGGCGGGGTCGTAGGCGACGGTGGCGGTCTCGGTGGCGAGGTTGACCGTGGCGGCGGTGACGCCGGGCACCGTGGTCAGGGCCCGCTCGACCCGGCGGACACAGGAGGCGCAGGTCATCCCCTCGATCGGGAGGATCGCGTCACCGGGCGGGGAGGTGTTGTCAGGTAGCGTCGGGCTCGCGAATTCGGGCGTTGCGGGCGGCGCCTCGGCTGGGAGATCGCCGACGCCGTAGCCGGCGTGCTCGACCGCGCTCCTGAGTTGGTCGGGGCCGGTCGCGGTGGGGTCGTAAACGATGCGCGCGCGTTCGGTCGCGAGGTTGACACTCGCCTCCTGAACACCCGCGACTTTGGTCAAGGCCCGTTCGACGCGGCGGACACATGAGGCGCACGTCATGCCGGTGACGGGAACCGTGATCTCGCGAGGCGGCGCGCTGTCGGGGGAGGGTGGCCCGTCGAGAACCGCCGGATTGGCTTCGCGGACGGTTGCCTGGTCGCGAATGGTAGTCATGTGAGTTCCGCTCACCCTGCGAGTGGGATATACCCCACGGAGGTATCACTACGTCATAATATACCCCCTCCTGGTATAATGGTCAAGAGCGATGGACGATGAACGTCCGTCAAGATACGGAAACATCGCGGTCAAGAAGGATACGGTGGGCGTGTGACGGAAGAGATGCGACGAGAGCAGGTGAACGGAGCGGCGGACGAGGCTGTAGTAGTGCGACGCTCGACGTCGTACGCCACCGACAAGGCAAAGTTGCTGGCGCGCCTCCGGCGGATCGAGGGTCAGGTCCGCGGAGTGCAGCGGATGGTCGAGGAAGATCAATACTGCCTCGACGTGCTGACGCAGCTTTCAGCCATCATTGCCGGGGCGCGGGCGACGGGGTTGCTGGTGCTGGAAGACCACATCCGGGGCTGCGTCGTCGGCGCCGGGCCAGACGACCGCGAGGCGGCGCTCGATGAGCTGACGGAGGCGATCGAGCGGTTTACGCGGACCGTGGGCTGAGGGATCGAGAGCGGTCGTCGTCCCACGGGCCAGGTGCGTTCCTGGCGTGCAAACGCACAATTCGCGCACGTTGCGGACGAGATCGACCTGAGAGAACCTGGGCATGGATGGTGCTTGATCATTTTTTCTTAGCGTGGAGAGATCGTCTTCGGGTGGCACCCGCGCCATGCTTGACGGTTGGCGTCGGGGTGGGTTGAGCGTGGACGCGAAAGTTCTGGTTGTTGATGACGACCGGTTGATCCGCCAATTGCTGGCGGATTTTTTTGCGGATGAAGGGTACGAAGTCCGGTGCGCCGGCGACGGATTCGCAGCGCTCTCGGAGGTGGAGCGTGACCCACCGGATCTGGTCGTGACCGATCTGATGATGCCGCGGCTCGACGGGGCGGGCTTAATCGCCCGCCTAGCGGAGTTGGGCTACCGAGCTCCTATCATCGCGATGAGCGCCGTTTACAGCCGGGGAGACGGGGTGAACGCGACGATATCGGCGACGTCGTCGATCGCCTATTGATGCGGTCCGCATCGTAGATGCTCAAAGCGGGACGTTCGACTCCACATCGGTGACGAGCTGGGGCCATCCAGGCACCGGCTCGCTGTTTCTCCCTGTCCAGCGATCGGCTATTCCACATCTGGTCGACGCCCTCTGAGGACGCCTCCCGGACGCCTGCTGGAAGCGTCCGGGAGGCGCTGACATCCTCCTGTTCCATTCGCCGTTTGTTCGCTGGTTGGGCGGCGCCATGTGCCCAATCGGCAATCGGTGGCACGAGGTATGCATCTCCGGGGGTGGGTTCGCTGGATTAGTGTCGACGCCGTAGACCCCAACGGGGAGCGGAACGGCACGAGAACCGGTCATGATGCCGGTCATCTTTTGCCAGGGAGCCACCAGGTTGGGTCGATCCTATCTGGAGGATTGGTACGTGGACCTGGGACATTGCGGCTCGTGGCGGCGCTGGAGATAGCGACCCCGCGGCACACAGGAGGGATACCGAATCTATGGATCGGACGAGCAACACGTTCAACATCAGCGAGGGGACCGACGTCTACGGGTCGGATGGTGAAAAGATCGGCTCGGTCGTGGCCGTCCAGGCGAACTACGTCGTTGTCGAGAAGGGCTTCTTCTTCCCGACCGACTATTACATCCCGATGAGCGCCATCGCCTCCGAGGACGACGGCAAGGCCTACCTCAGCGTCACCAAGGATGCGGCTCTTGACCAGGGCTGGGACACCGAGCCTTCGGCTGACACCTTCGCGACGACGGGAAGCGCTCAGACGTCGACCCGGTATGAGACGACCGCGACAACGGGCGGCTCCGTCGACCTGGCCTCCACCGCGGCGGCGGGGGCGGGAGTTGATAGCAAGCAGGGTAGCCAGCCATTCGCGCACAACGCGGCGCCAGATGCCGTCGAGCATGTCCATGACGACGCGAGCATCCGTGTGCCGGTCCATGAGGAAGAGCTGACGGCGACCAAGCGTCAGCGTCAGATCGGCGAGGTCGGCATCGAGAAGGATGTCGTCGAGGAGCAGCGCACGATCGAAGTACCAATCACCGAGGAGCGCGTCCGCGTCCAGCGGCGAGCGGTCGACCGTGCGGCGGACGCCAGCGACACCGCCTTCCAGGAGGGCACGATCGAAGTGCCGATCCAGGGCGAGGAAGTGCAGCTGCAGAAGCAGACGCGGGTCACTGAGGAAGTGGAGGTCGGCAAGGAAGCGGTCCAGCGGACCGAGCAGGCCACCGGCACGGTCCGCCGCGAAGAGGTCCGCGTTCACGACAACGCCAATGTCGATCCCAATCTTGAGACGGGAGCGAACCGCTAGCGGATCAGTTCTCGGCGCAGACGGGGCGGCGGTGGGCCGTACCCGGTAAAAATCAGGAGGACGATGCAGTCATGGTCGATCAATTGCTCGGTGGACTTTTCGGTGGTCAAGATAATGAAGACACCACGCAGCAACAGACGCGGGCGAAAGATTTCGTGAGTCGCTTCGAGACGGGAGCGCCGCACGAGGGGTACAGCACGGAAGAGGCTGCCCATAATTACCGGCACGTGGCGGGACGTCTATCACCGCAGGAGTACGAGGACGCGGCGACGCAGACGTTTGGCAAGATGCAGCCGGATCAGCGGAAGCAGTTCAAGCGAATGATGAAGGAGCGGGGCGGCAACCGGGTTCCTGACGTGGCCGGTGATGACCCGCGCGACCTCGCCCAGATGGCGGGACGCTTCCATCAGCAGGACTCCAGCGGCGGCGGTCTCGCCTCGCTCTTCGGCTTTGGTGGCGACAACAAGGGCGGCGGCAATCTGCTCCAAGCGTCGCAGGGCGGTGGCGGCGGTGGTGGCAGCATCATGGACAACCCGCTGGCCAAGGTGGCAATGGGCGGTATCGCCGCGATGGCGATGAAGAAGATGATGAACCGCTAGCGGAGGCAACGGCAGAACCCGCGCCTAGCAGCTATCGAACAGGCCGCCGGCGTTTCGCCGGCGGCCTGTTCCGTCTGTTGGTTAACCGGCGACGAGCCGGGAGATGCGATGCCGGGGACTACGGCGTCGGCGTGCCGGCCGGAGCCGCCGCGGGGACGGAGAAGTGGACGACACCGTCGATCAGCCAGCGCCGGCCTTGCTGGGAGAAGGTCATCAGGAGCGTTTCCGGTCCTGATGGAGGGTTCAACGGATCGTTGACGACGATGAAGGCGGCGGCTCGCCCATCCTTCAAGAGTGATACGTCGGTGATGGCCAAGACCCGCGTCTGCACCTTCTCATCGAGCGGTTTTGGCTCCGCGGTCAGGGCTTTCTTGAGCTTCTCCGCGGCGGCGGCGTCAACCGGGCCGCTGACCAGTAAGGGGTCGACGGCTTCGTCCGTCAAGAGGGACGAGGCGCGAGGGATATCGCCCGCGTTGAGGCAGGCGATCAGCTCGCGCGCGGTGTCAGTCACGGCGTTCTCGGTCTTGGTGTCAGCCGGCTCGCCAAGCGGAATCGAGAACGGCTCGGGTGTGCTGGCCGGGGCGGCGGCGGTAGGCGTCCCTCCCGTCAGTCCAAGCAGACCAAGCAACTCGTCGCTTGACCGCGCTTTGACACGACATTCCGTCGGTTGAGGTATTCGCTGCGAGGCCGATGGGGTAGCGTCCTGGGCGGCAAGGGCGCCGGGGACCAGGGACGCGGCGACGGTAAGCGCCGCGATCGAAAGCGACCGGTAACGGACACGCATGGAGCATCCTCCTCTCATGAAGCGGCGTAGCCGCCCAGCCGGCGACCATCCGCGGTCATCGTACACGAAGGGGGGGCGAAGTAGGACGAGGGTGACGAGGGGGGCAGAGGGGGCAGAGGAGGACGGGG
>JAABUN010001643.1_pt1 | contig 47205 bp, 42 predicted proteins | sample 5559311 | NCBI WGS metagenome assembly JAABUN01 (sample SAMN10711877, study PRJNA513370) | rock metagenome | isolation source: Antarctica rocks | place: Antarctica: Victoria Land, Siegfried Peak sud
CCGACATTAAGTTTTTAGAGGAGGAGCAAGCACTTACCCTCCAAGCAACAAATAATTTACGTGATGCTGCACAGCACTATTACTTGGAAATATCGGAGGAACACCTTTATTTACATGCTCAAAGTGGAGTAACGCTTTTCAGGGACTTGTTACAAATTGTATTTGGCCGCAACTTGGCCGAAAATTTACCGGACAGAGTGCTACCCATGGCGACAAAGCTGCCTACAGACCTCATCACCTTGTTTACAAGTGAAGTTGACGAGATAAAACGACTTCTGCAACCGGGAAAAAGACGTAAAGCTGAGGCGTTAGGGCGGCTCCGTTCTCTAGCAATTGTAGAAAACGCATTGAATGGGACCGAGGACATGCCCAATGATGCCGAATTACGAAAGCTTGAACGTCGCATCCGTTCGGGCGAAGAAATGAATACCGTGTTCTCTGGCGTAGCTTCTATCAAGCTTGTAGCTGAAGGTGAGGGACCATCGTTAAGCATCCGTATCAAGAAAAAAGAAGGCATTCCCGTTCAGTTGGTACCCGAGGGGACACCGGGCGCTTCCGTTGTCGCAGTAAAACGTGTTGGAGAACTAGATTATTACAACCTTAGTTTTACCAATCTTAAAGAACACGTAGGATTAACGAACAACAAAACTACCGCTGTTATCTGGTGTTTAGGAATAAAAAACAACGAAACTTTATACAAGCAGATAGTTATAGGAAAATCTAGATTTGACCGCTATTCAGTGCAGGCCATTAAAGCAATTCAGGACGCACTAGAAGAGACAAGCGTTGAGGAATTTTGGGAAAGATGGAGGGCAAGATAAAAGGCTGTTGAAAAGTTTTTCAACAGCCTTTTAGAAATTAGATTCAAGGCGCTTTTCTAGGACTTGGGGCTTTCCGAGGGCTCTCGAGCTTCTCCGGCGGCAGTTCCTCATACCCGCCCTCGTCGTACGCGACTTCGACCGTGCCTTTAAGCGCGTTGAGCTTGATGACGCGACCGCACGCGCCGGTGTCGGTGTGGCAGGCTTTGCTGCCCTTTTTGGGCAAATCCGCGAGCAGGTCGCGGTACATGTCGTGCTCGTATTGCAAACAGCACATCAGGCGTCCGCAGGGGCCGCTGATCTTTTCAGGGTTTAGCGGCAGCTGTTGGTCGCGGGCCATCCGAATCGAGACCGCGCTAAAACTTTGTAACCAGGTCGAGCTGCACGAACCGCTGCCGCACACCCCGAGCGTACCGATGATGCGGGCCTGGTCGCGCGGGCCGACGTTGTCGAACTCGAGCCGCGCTTTGGTAAGGGGCGTCAGCTCTTGGACGAGCGCCCGCAGTGAAAGCTGCTGTTCGGTGCTGTAGGTCACGAGCAAAAGCGATTCGTCGAGGGTGAACTCGAGCTGCACGATTTTCACCGCCAGCTTGCGTTCGCGTGCGCGCGCCTTGAGCAGCCACTTGAGTTCTTCGGCCTTTTCCTTGAGCTCAACGTCACGCGCCAGATCGTCGGGCGCGGCTTTGCGGACGAAATGACCGCTCGGACGGTCATGGTCGCGCGCACCCGTGCGGACCAGACCCAGCTCGAGGCCGCGCCGGGTCGTCACGACGCAGCGCGCCCCGATTTCAGGCACCTGGGCAGGCACCTCTAAATAGTGAACTTTCGGGCCGTTGTCGAACCGGACACCGACACAGTTAGGCATATCGCCTCCAAAAACGCTGCGGCGCAGCGGAAAAAAGTAACTGCTCCCCCCTTTCAGTATACGAACAAGCCATACCGGTTCAGGTCGGGTGATCTTGAGGGAGAGAGAATGGAGTAGGGAGAATGAAGGAGACGGAATCCACTACAAATTCCGTATTCCAACTTCTTACTCCTTCTTTTCCTAAAAAATTCACCCTGCCTAGAACAAAACGTCAGCAGCAGCCACCACCCTCGCTACCGGCGAAAAGGTGAGGCGGTGTTCGGCGCTCGGGCCGTGTTCGGCGAGCGCCCGCAGGTGTACAGGCGCGCCGTAACCTTTATGCGACGCAAAACCGTAACGCGGGTCGCGTTGGTGAAGTTCAATCATAAGCCGGTCGCGGGTCGTTTTAGCCACGATGCTGGCAGCGGCGACCTGAACACTGGTGGCGTCGGCCCTGGGCGGCGCGGCTACCGGGCCGGGAAAAGCAAGTTTTAGATAATCCGTAACGAGGGCGTCTAAGGGGGGCAGGCTCGAGAGCGCTCGTTGCGCCGCCAGGTGTGTGGCGCGCAAGACGTTGAGAGCGTCTACTTCAGCGGCGCTCGCCGCGCCCACCGCCCACGCCAACGCGCACCGTTTGACCTCCTCGGCGAGCGCCGCGCGCACGTCGGGCGAAAGTTTTTTAGAATCGTCGAAAGGGTAGTCGCCGGGGGGCAGCAGCACGGCGGCGGCGATCACCGGCCCCGCCAGCGCCCCGCGCCCCGCCTCGTCGATACCTGCGACGCGGGCGTAACCCTGCGCCCAGAGCGAGTGCTCGAGCCCCCACCCCGGTTTTTCTCGAGGGAGCGTGGATACTTTTTGCAGCTTTTTCACAAAGGCTTTTTCACAAATGAGTGTACCGCCAGCACCCAGCGCCGAACAGTTTAGGTTCTGTCAGGCGGCAAGCAAGTCGGCAGCCGCCAGAAACGCTTCATTCCGTATTCTGGATTCTGACTCCCGAGCTCTCCCCCACCACCCGAAGCCATACAAACCCCTCCGCCAAGCCCCCACCGAACTCAGGTCAGCAGCACACCGGACTCTACGGGCGCTGTGACCTTGAAAGGGACGGTGCAAAAAAAGGTGCTACCCCGGCCCACCTTCGATTCGACCCAGATTTCACCGCCGTGTTTTTCGACAGCGAGCTTGCAAAACGTTAGACCCATGCCGGTATCGAAGCGGTCGTGCAGGGTGTACCGTGACTGCTCGAAAGCGTTGAAGATACGTTTTTGGTCCTCTTCGGGGATACCCTCGCCGTCGTCGCGGACGGAAAGCACAAAGTTTTTCTCGTCTTTCCAGGCGCGAAAGTCGATATGACCGCCCTGCCGCGTGTGTTTAACGGCGTTGGCAAACAAGTTCGCCAGGACGCGCCGCAGGAGGGCGGTGTCGGCGAACATGCGTTCGGCCTCGGGACGGACGATAAACGACACCTTGCGGTCTTTAAGCGACAAGTCGACGTCTTGGAGTGCGGTGCGCGTCAGCTCGCTGAGGCTGTCGATCCACGCCGGGTAGTAGGGCATGTTGCCCTCTTTCATCCGCCGCACGTCGAGGATATTCGCCGCCAGATTAAGCAGGTGCTGCGCCTCGCCGCGTGCAAGCGCCAACAGGTCGTGGAGCCCGTAGCTATCCGAAAACGTTCCGGTAATGTCGATAGCGTGCTCTAAGAGGCCCATAACGCTCGCTATCGGGTTTTTGAGGTCGTGAACGAGCATGTGCGTAAGGTCGTCCTTGACGCGTTCGGATTCTTTGTGCGCCTGCTCGAACTGCCGAAGCCTCGAGAGCGCCTCGCGGAGTCCGGCGTCGGCGCGTTCACGCCCCAGCAGCTTCTCCAGGTAGAGCGTGACAATCTGCGGGTCGGTGTCGTCGGCAAAGTACAAGGTCGCGCCCGAACCGAGCGCGGCGGCGTGGCGCGAAACCTCTGCGGGTCCAAAAAGCACGACCGGGGTATGGGCCAGGTGTTTGCGCCGCCGCAAAAGCGCCACGAGGTCGAGCTGCGGCACGCTTTGCACCACCACGTCGTCGAGCAAGATAGCGAGCGGCGCGTGACTGCGGGTGTGGTAGATCAGGGTTTCAGCGGTCTCGAGCGTCGTAAGCGGAACGCCGAGGGCCGTAATTCCCTTTTCAAAACGCACTCTATGCGGTGCCGGAGCTGCCCAGAGAAGATGTGTAGACGCAATCATCTTCTCCGACTATAGCAAGGGCAACCGTACCTGATGGCCTGAAGTGAAGGACTTAACGCGGCACTAGCTTGCGTCAGTAGCACACTTAAAATACTCTACTTGCTCAGCTGTGGACGGTGTTTGAAGTTTCGGGATCGTGGACTCGAGCACGAAGTGTTGCGGCGGGGATAGAAGGGAGTAAGGAGAAAGAAGCAAAGAGCAAAATGCTCGAGAAGCTTAGGTACGTTGCGCGCAGACTCGGTCGTGAAAAAGCCAGCCTCGAACCTACAGGTCAGCGGCTCCACCTTTCCTGACGCACCGGCAAACGGTTAAGTTCCTTTTGGTAAAACGCCCACTCGGGCATAAACGTGTCCATCAGCGCCACGAAGCGGCGGTTATGCGTCGGCTCGAGCAGATGCACCAGCTCGTGCACAAAGACGTACTCGAGGCACACAGGAGGTTTTTTGGCCAGGTCGGTGTTTAGCCTGACGCTTTTTCTGACCGGGTTGCAACTGCCCCACTTCGTCTTCATACGCCGCACGAAAAACCTTTCAACCTCGACGCCCAGCCGCGGCTGCCATTTGGCGACGAGTTCCGGCAGCGCGCTCCTGAGCTGTTCGCGGTACCAGCCCTCGAGCACCCCTACTCTCTGGGCCTCGGTCAAGGCTGGCCTGAGCCACAACCGAAGCTGCCGATGCCCGACTTCGACCCGTGGCGGCCCGTCGTGTTCGCGTACGCTGAGCAAGTAGCGTTTGCCCCAGAGATAGTGGCTTTCACGCTCGAGCAGCTCGCGCGGTGTTTCCCGCGCCTGCGTCTGCAATTTGCGGCGTTGCGCCCTGATCCAGCCGAGTTTGGAAAGGGCAAAGATCCGAACCGTCTCGAGGTCCATCTGTTCGGGCGCGGAGATACGTACCCGGCCCGCAGGGGGATAGACGCTCAAGTGGATGTTTTTGACGTTTTTAAGCACCACGTCGGCGGTAATGTCGCCTAGCTCGAGCTGCGGCATCAGTATTCCGTTTGCCTGAAGATAACCGAAAAGATACGTTCGACCTCGGCGGCGTCCGGAATAGAGCGGTAAATTTCTTTTTTGATCTGGCTTTCTTTCGTTTGTACCCCGCGCCAGCTGTCCGAACGGACGCGTTTTACAGCGGCGTCGATTTCAAGCGCGAGCACCACGTCCCGGCCTAGATTGCTGTAGAGCGCCCGCCGACCGGGGGTGTCGAGCGCCTCGGGGGTGTCGTCGGCTCTTCCTGCTTGTACCCGTTTCGCCAGCTCCGCAATCCGCACCAGATACGCCTCGTACTCGAGCGCCCTGGCGTTGCGGTCACGAATCAGCTCACGCAGAAGCTGCGACATGGTGTCGTAAAACGCCGGGTCGTTTAGGTGCTCCCGAACGATCTTGCTCCGCACGTTGTTTTCAATCGTTTCGGCGACCGTGGTCTCGTTTTCCCGAATCCCTTCGGGCAGCTCTGCGATGGCCTGCATGATGCCTGTTTTTTCGATCAGCTCGAGGAGCGGCAGGTCGTCGAACGGCGAGACCTTGCGGGGTTCGTCGGCCCGGATATAGGTGTCGATAAGGTGCCGCATATCGGCCTCATACGCCTTCAGGTCGAGCGTTTCGCCACTCGCCCACCGGACGGTCTCGCGTAGCGCCAGGTAATGCCCCAACTTCTCGTCCAGCCGCCCCGTCTCGCCCGCGCTGTACCCGGCAGCCTCCAGCTCGTCGGCGATGTTGGCGTAGGCGCGCACGAGCGCGACCACCGCCTTGTAGAGCGCCACCCGGCGCGGCTCACGCTCCCTAAGGTCTTCGGCGATTTCAGTGTTGCCGCAAAAGTAGCGCAGATGCTCGAGCTCACCTCTCGGCGACTCGACGCCTTCACAGAGAAGCTCGAGCCCCTCCAACGACCCGTCGAGCCGCTCTTTACCCTTGCTCAGCCGCTCGTTCATCAGCACCTCGGGGTCTGAGCCTCCGGCACTTGCGTCGAGCTCCGAACTATAGACCGCTACGGCCTTTTCGACCTTTTTGAACAGGTCTTTGTAATCGACCACGTAGCCAAAATCTTTATCGTCGGTGTCGAGGCGGTTGGTACGGCAGATGGCCTGAAAAAGCGCGTGGTCTTGCATACTTTTGTCGATGTACAGATACGTGCAGCTCGGCGCGTCGAACCCGGTCAGCAGCTTGTCCACCACGATCAGGAGCTTCATAGCCGCCGGTTCGTGCTTGAACAGCCCCTTCGCCCACTCCTCATAGGTTTCGGTACTGGTCATCCCGGCGCGCGGCGTTACGGTGCGTAGCAGCCCGGTATAGGTCTGGTAGATAAACTCTTTGTCGGTTTCGGTATTCGCGCCCGTGTTTTCGGTCGTAACGTCGCTCGCGTTCGGGTTGTACGAGGTAACGAGCGCACACTCACCCCGAAACGGCGTCTCTTGAAACAGCTTGAAGTAGCGGCACGCCTCATAAATGCTCGAGGCCACCAGAATCGCCGTCCCCCGTTCGTTGAGAAGTCGGTGTTTCGTCCCGAAGTCGAGAATAATGTCGTTCACAACCTGATCCATCCGCGACCTCGAGCTTAAGACCTTCTGCATGGTGCCCCATTTTTCGCGCAAGGCCGCCTTTTGCCAGTTGTTGAGCCCCCTTGTTTTGGCGTCGAACCACCTGTCTATCCGGTCTTGTGAACCCAAATGCTGCTCGATGTCGCGCGCTTCGTACATCAGGTCTAGAATCACCTCGTCGGCGACGGCTTCGCTGAACTTGTAGGTGTGGATATAGCCGCCGAACACCTCCATACTCGTCTGCTTGTCTTTTTTAAGTAACGGCGTCCCGGTAAAACCGACAAACACCGCGTTCGGCATAATGGCCTTCATGGTGCGGTGCAGCTTGCCGCCCTGGGTACGGTGGCACTCGTCTACAAACACGAACAGCTCGCCGACCGTCCGGCTCGGGCCGCGCTCCAAAGCCTGCACGAACCGCTCGAAATCGTCTACCTCACGCTTGCCGAACTTGTGTACCAAAGAACACAGCAGACGCGGTTTGGCCCTCCCGAGCTGCTGCATCAGGTCGCGCCCGCTGCTGCTACGGTGGATGGTCTCGCCGACGCCCGCAAACACCCCTTCAATCTGCTTGTCGAGCTCGTCGCGGTCGGTTACGACCACCACTCGCGCGTCCGGGTCGTTTTCTAAAATCCACTTGGCGAGCAGCACCATCACCAGACTTTTGCCGCTGCCCTGCGTGTGCCAAATGATGCCGCCCTCACGCCGCCGGACATGCTCCTGCGCCGCCTTGATACCAAAATACTGATGCACGCGCGGCACCTTTTTAATCCCGGCGTCAAACACCACAAAGTCGTAAATCAGCTCGAGCAGCCGCCGTTTGTCGCACATCTTGAGCAGGTACTTGTCGAGCTTGAAACGCGTATCGGCCGCCTCGTCCTCTTTCCACGTCAAGAAATATTTTTCGGGCGTGCCGACGGTACCGTACCGCAACCCTTCGGAGTCGTTTCCGGCAAAGACGAACTGCACGGTGCTAAAAAAGCCCTGGTGAAACTCGGGCTGCTGGTTCGAGATAAGCTGCCGGATACCCGTACCCACTGACTCGCGGCTGTTTTTAAGCTCCAAAACCCCTACCGCAATCCCGTTGACGTAGAGCACTACATCCGGGCGACGGTTCAGATTGCCGGTCAGCGTGACCTCTTCGGCGATATAAAAGTCGTTCTGCTCCGGCTCGAGCCAGTCGATGAGCTTGACCGTTTCGGTGGGTTTGCCCGCCTCGGTCTGCACCTGCACGCCGTAACGCAGCAGGTTATAAACCGCCCGGTTGTTGTTGTACAAACTGCGGCTGTACACGTCCGCCTCAGTACGCAGCTTGTACACGGCGCTGCTCACTTGCGCGGGCGTATAGCCCGAGCGCGTGAGGTAGCCCGTCAGCAGTTCCTCTTCGATGTTGCTGTTGACTTTCCGATATTGCCAATCACCCAGGTAGGTGTAGCCGAGTTCTTCTTGAAACAGCCGAATCACCCGGTCTTGGGTTACTCTCTCAGGTTGTCCGACGCTCATACCAGCCGCACCTTTCCCGTAAGCAGGTCTTGCATCATCCCCTCTTTGACCCGCCGCGCCTTGCCCAACTTGACCTCGAGCCCAGCAATTTCCGCGTCCATATCAGAGAGGATGCTAGCGATAGCGGTTTGTTCTTCCCAATCTGGTATGGAGAGAGTCAAATCTTTCAGGGCAGTTTTTGACACGCCAAAAACTTTCATGCCTGTCGTAACCTTTAAGAACTGATTATGTAACGATTTCAGATTTCCCAGATGCCCCTTAAACACAGGTGCGAAAGTAGGTCTCTTTTCACGCAGCAAGAAAGTGTGTAGTCCTGACACGGCTGCTTCGTCCCTGCCTAGTCCTGCAACTTCCACAGATTTGCCTACGCCGTCAAAGTCTTCAGAAGCGTCCGCCATAATCCAGTCCCCATTTTGCAACAGGGCTGCATTTTTACAAAGTCGCCTATCAATCTGCGGGAGTTTTGAGCGACTAAAGTCTAAATGGCTATGAAACTTTGTATGAATATCTCCGTAATGTACATAAGAGGCGGTTCCCTCACTTGACAAGTCACTTCGAGCATTTGTTGCTGTAGGGTAGAAATCGAAGACGGTACCAAAAGTTTTCTCTTCCCAACTCTTGCTAAATCCGTACAGGCGCGCGTTCCCACTAAGCAATTCCTGCATCGCGCCTTGTTTAACCTCGAGCTTTTTGCTGACGAGTTGCCCCAACCCCTCAATCAGCGCGTCCGCATCGCTCAGGGCTTCGGCAATGCGTTGTTGCTCGGTGACGCTTGGGACAGCTATCAGATAATCCCTAACGTCTTTACCCGTGATATTGGGGTCTTTTCGACTACTGCTTGCAACTGATTTCCAGTAGTCAATTCTGTAGTTCAAATTTCGCAGCAGATAGTCTGACACGAGTTTACGCTTATCTGGTTTTATTGCAGTAATAGCTTGGTTGACCGTTGCAGAAGTTTTCAGCAATCCCGTTCTACCAATCTGATTAAATCCGCCATACATTGCAACTAATACGGTATCAACCGGAAAGCACCTTAAAGACGTTTCCTTGAGTGCTAATTCGGTAATCGTCTCATCGGTTGAAAAAATGTAGGAATTGTTAAGGTCTAACGTTTTTACCCAAGCGGTAGAGCCGTTGTCAAAATAACGTTCTTGCTGTGACCGTGACGGTGTTGTCCCTGATGAAGTTTCTGACAAATCACCCAGCTTTACTACATCCCAATCTTCCGGTATCACCCCCACCTCAGTCTGCTTGTACCCCGGCGGCACCACCCCACTCACCGCCCCGCCTCCACCAGCGTCCGACCTGTGTCGCCCTCGAGCTTTAACTCGGCGGAGTGCAACCAGCTCAATTGGTGCGACAGCGTCTGACTTATTGAATGGGGGCCGCTCGAGGCTAGTTCCACCGGTAACCCATCTTCTCCAGATGCGCGCCGACTTTGGCCTCGAGCTCGCTTACCCTCGCGCCGAGCGCGGGTAGCGGCGTCTCGTAACGTTCGGCCAGCTCGAGCACGCGGCCCGTCAAGGTCTGGCTGATACGCGTCATTTCGCCGTAGATGGCGGTCTCTAAGGCGCTCAGCCATTTGTCTTCGACCACCAGCGTTTTGATGTTGGCTTCGCTCAGGGTCGGATAGGTGGCGTAGGCTTTTTCGTCGAGTTCGGCGTCGGCGTCTTTAAGCTGTTTTTTGAGCTCGGTCTGGCGCGCGCTCAGCTCTAGCCAGGCGTTTAGCGCCTCGAGTTCAGCGTTAGCGTCGTCTTCATCGGCGTAGAGGCCCGTCAGTTCGCGTTTCCGGGCGCTGACGCTCGCACGGTTTACTTTCTCGAGCTCGGCAAACGCGCCTTCGTCGCCGCCGTGTTCTTCTTCCAGTTCGCTCAGTTCGGCGCTGACGGTCTCTAAAGCGGTCTCGAGGTGGCTGATAGCGTCTTGTTCGGGCGCGAAGTAGCGGGCGACGAGATACGGTTTGGGGATGAGGTCGCACGTCCAGCCTTTGTCCCTCTCTTTACCCTTGCCGTCTTTGACCAGAATCCGCTGCGTCTGGGCCTTCCAGCCGTCGGCGGAAATTGCGTAGAGGTCGTCTTGCATCGTCTCGCTCCAGTAGTCCATCAGCTGCTGATACACGTCGTAGTGGTCGGTAAGGGGTTTGGCGGCGTAATGCGCGAGCAGGTCTTCGGCGAGTTCGGTAATCACCACCTTGGGCTGACAACCGGGCTCGAGGCTCCTTAGTGTGGCGCTGCTCTGCGCGCGCCAGTCGGCGAACAACTCGGTCATCCCGCGCATAAAGGTAGCAAATTCCGGATGCTCGTAGATGGTCGTTTTAAGGGCGTCTTTGGGAACTGCCAGCTCGGTGTAGCCGGGGCGCGCGTCGGTAAACAGGGCGCGGCGCAGGCCCGGACAGACCTGCCAGTAGTTTGCCAGGGTCTCTAGGTCGGCGCACGGAATACCGCCCTGCAAATGCCCGCCGATGTCCTGCACATCCTCTTGCGATTCGCCGCCCAGGTAACGCGGCAAATTGAGGTTGTAGTCGTTCGCTTCGATTTCAGCGAGCCCTACGGTGCGGGCGTAACCGGGTACGTCTTGCTGCCGGGAAAAGGTATCGACGATTTTGTGAATGTCCATCGCCCGGAGGCGGTTTTTCGGCCCGTCTTTGCTGTAGCCCGCGCTGGCGTCGAGCATAAAGATACCTTTGCGGCCTGCGGCGTATTCTTTCTCGAGCACCACGATACAAGCCGGGATACCCGTACCGTAAAAGAGGTTCGCGGGCAACCCGATAATCCCCTTGATGTAACCCCTTTGTACGAGCTTCCGGCGTATCGCAGCCTCGGCGTTGCCACGAAAAAGAACGCCGTGCGGCAAGATGCACGCGCCTTTGCCGGTGCTTTTAAGTGACCGGACGATGTGCAGCAAGTAGGCGTAGTCGCCCTGTTTGGCGGGCGGCGCACCGAACGCCGAAAAACGGTCGTGGGGGTCGCCTTCGGTATCTACACCGCTGCTCCAGCGTTTGTCGCTAAAGGGCGGGTTGGCAACCACGTAGTCGAAGGTTTTAAGCTGCCCGTTTTCGCTGAAGTGCGGGTTGGCGAGCGTGTTGCCCTGCACTACGAGCGCCGTCGGGTAGTCGTGCAAAATCATATTCATCCGCGCCAGACCCGACGTTGCCGAATCTTTTTCTTGTCCGTACAAACTGACCACGGTGGGCGCTTCGTCAGCAACTTTAAGCAGCAGCGACCCCGAGCCGCAGGTGGGGTCGTAGACGGTGGTGGCGCTGCTCGTCTGCGCTCCCCGAATCCCGACGATCTGCGCCATGATGCGGCTGACCTCGGCGGGCGTGTAGAACTGTCCTTTGCTTTTGCCGCTTTCAGAGGCGAAAAGCCGCATCAGGTACTCGTAGGCGTCGCCCAGGATGTCGTCACCGTCGGCGCGGTTACGGCTAAAGTCGAGGCGCTTGTCTTCAAAGATAGCGATCAAGTTGCTTAGTTTTTCGACCATCTCTTTGCCACTACCGAGTTTGCTGGCGTCGTTAAAGTCGGGAAAGTCCGCTTGTGAAAGCGCCTGGTTGCTGCTTGCGAGTGGCCCGATAATTTTCTTGTTGATCTGGTCGCCGATGTCGGGTTTGCCTTTTAGCGCCACCATGTCCTTAAAGCTCGAGCCGTGCGGCACCGTGATAGGAGAGAAAGGCGTACCCGCAAACTTATCGCTGATGTATTTGATAAACAGCATAACCAGCACATAATCCTTGTACTGGCTTGCGTCCATACCGCCGCGCAGCTCGTCGCAGCTGGCCCACAGTGAGCTGTAGAGTTCGCTCTTTTTTAACGCCATACCCTAGTTTGACCCGGCGGCGCGCTTTTGTGCCAGTATTCGGGGGGTTGTAAAGGGTGAGAGCTTGTAAAGGGTAGGGGTGGGGGATGGTGAAGGGTGCAGCCGGGTTGTGTATCAGGGCGTTCTTGAAAAGATCAAAACTACTCTCAAAGAGCCTATATTCTCGAGAGTGCTTTTGGGGAGTGGGAGGCCGGAAAACGAGATTCTTTTGACCATTGCCGTTTGGAAAACACGCCCCTATTCGTACTGAACACGCAATCTGCCGACGCTTTCCAGTCTTTCTGATTCTTGCTGCTTTCTCCCTGCTTCTTCTCGTCCGGTAAAGCATGACATCGCAACCTTCAGCCTAAAACGTCAACAGAACCCGGAAACGGTCTTAAATAGACCGCCACGGCAAAAACCCCGCACTCTGCGGGGTTTCTCTTTTGCGTGCTGTACGGTGTTCGTGATGGTGGGCGGTATAGGGATTGAACCTACGACCCCTCGCGTGTGAATAGCACCAGGTACATCACGAACCTTTACGGATGACCTTAGACTAACCGTGCAGCACGCATTCTGGAAAACTAGGCTCACAGTTCATCACGGTGTTTAACGAGCTGTTTTATTGGCTTGGCTGTAAATTGGCTGTAAATTTTGGTATCCATAGAAGCCCTGCTGACGACACACTGAGCTTGACTATACCGGGATGATCAGGCTTTCAATAGCTCGAGGATAAAACGTCAGCCTGTCCATACCGTTTGCAGTAATCAAGACCGTATCGCTGTGCCGGAAGCCGCCCAAACCGGGAACGTAAATTCCGGGCTCTACGCTTAGGACCATACCGGGCTCGAGTATTGTCATATCGCCTATATCTAAAAAGGGACTTTCATGAATCCGCTGCCCCAAACTGTGCCCAACATGGTGACGCCAGTATGATGTCAGACCTTCACGTTCGTAGTAACCCCTGACCGCTTCATCAATGCCCGCGCACGTTGCTCCAGGGTGCATCTGCTCGAACGCGAGGTCTTGCAAGTTGAGCATATGCTCAAAATATCCGCGCTGCTCATCGTTCGGTTCCCCTAAAAACATGGTGCGCTCGAGTTCACTCAGGTAGCCGTAAACACCTGCGCCCGCCCCCGTGACCAGGGTATCGCCGACGGCAAACGTCGCGTTGATGTTGACCGCGTGCGGCAAGGCGCTGTTGACGCCGACCTGACCCCGGTAGAGCGCCACCGCGCCCCCTAGCCAACGGTTGCGGCTCCTAAAGTCAGGGCCGAGCGCCGTGTTCATCTCGTGGGTAGCTTCACGGGTGGCGCGCGCTTCGACCTCGGTTTCAGTTTTTCCAGGTGCAGTGTAGGCTTGCAAAAGTTCGTGGGCGCGGTGCCCCCAACGGGCGCTCTCACGGATTAAGGCAATTTCGTGCGGGGACTTGAGCGACAGCTGCCGGTCGAGCATAGGTGAGATACGTTTGATATGGAAGCGTTCGCTGAGAAGTGGCCCGGTGTAACCCATCACGGGAGGGTAGCCGTCGTAGTCAACGCCGACAGTGTGACCAGCTAACCCTTGTGCGTTCAGGTGTTTGTGTAAAAGCTCGAGGGGATGTTCCTTGCCGGGGTATTCCGGATAGGTAACGATGTGCTCGAGCTGTCCCGCTTGCGCCGCGTGTTCGCGCTCCAGCTCAGGCACGAATAGCGTTCGTTCCCCCTCACGCGAGATGATGAGCGCCACCGGGCGCTCAGTCGGGTGAAAGACGAAATCGGTGTAGTACTGGATAAATTGGTCGTCGAACAACACCAGCGCCGCAACGTCGGCGTCTAGATAATCGAAAACTGTGCGTGCTCGCTCTGCGTGTTCTTCGGGCGTGATCGGGCCGATCACGCCTTGACGTGCCGCGTCAGAAAGTCCCGCACGACCCCCAGGTAGCGGTCGGTTTCCTCGAGCTGCGGGGAGTGTCCGCTATGCTCGAACACCACGAGTTCGCCGTTCGGTAGTACCTCGGCCAGCTCTTCGCTCGCCTCTAGGGGCGTGATCCAGTCATGGCGTCCGACCGTGACGAGAGTCGGCGTCTGTACATCGCGCAGCACCTCGGTGATGTCGAAGTCGGCTTGGTTACGGCTGAAGGCGTAGTTGTGCGTCTCGTACCGGAAGGGAATCTGAGCGAGCCGCTTGGCGTCCTCAGCCGGGTCGTAGTTGACGTTGTAGAGCGGTTGGATCATGGCATAGCTTTCGCGGAAGTCCTCGTCACTCTCGACTTGTCCTGCAAAAAGGCGCTCGAGCCGCGCTCCGTCCATCGGAAAGTCGCTCTCCAGGGCGCGCTGCATACTCGTGTCTTTATAGCGGTTGTTGGCGGCGGTGTCGCGCAAGATCAGGGCGTGCAGGTTCTCCTGATGCCGGAGGGCGTACTCGAGTGCAATATAGCCGCCATACGACCCGCCGAGCAAAACCATCTTGCCCAGGTCAAGTTCTTGCCGCAACGCCTCGAGGTCAGCGACAAACTGCTCATGCGAGTAAGGTTCTCCCTCATCCGACTCGCCGTTGCCCCGCTGATCGTAGCTGATAAGCCGGTACGTGTCGGTCAGCGGTTGAAAAGTACCCCAGTCCCCCCTGCGGCTCCCCATCCCCGGCCCACCATGAAGCGTGACGAAAGCGACGCCGCTGCCCGCCTCGTCGTAGGTCAGTGACACGCCGTTGACACGGACGGTCCGGCTCACCGAAACCACGCCTCTTTGAGCACCCGCATGACGTTGCCGCCGACCGCTTTGGCGATGTCTTCATCGCTGTAGCCGTGCGTCACGAGCCAGCGGACGATGTTGGGAAACGCTTCTGCCGGGTTCTCTAAGCCGTCTACCCACTCGACTTTAGGGTACTCGAGCTTTCCACGCGACGCTCCAATCGACAGCGCGTCCGAGAGCGTGTGGTGCAGCCCGACATGATCGCCGAATAAGGCGTCCGGGCCGAACGCTACGTGGTCGATACCGACCAGTTCGGCGCAGTATTCAAAGTGCTCCATATACGACTCGATGGAGTGGCGCGGGTTGTTTTTCGTAATCGTCGTGTGCGGCGCGGCTTCGATGCCGATGACGCCTCCCTTGTCGGCACAAGCTTTGATAACCTCGTCCGGCTTGAGTCGGTTTGAGTTCCACAATGCCCGCGCGCCCGCGTGGGTAATAAAAATGGGTTTGTCGCTCGTCTCAACTGTGTCAAGCGACGTGCGGTCGCCCGAGTGTGATATGTCGATAGCGATACCGAGCTTGTTCATCCGTCTGACGGCTTGGCGTCCAAACGTGGTCAAGCCGCCGTCGTGGGGTTCTTTGAGGCCGCTGCCGAGCGCGTTGGCTTCGCTGTAGGCAATGCCTAGACAGCGCACCCCCAGCCCATAAAGGATGTCGATGCGGTCGAGTTCATTTTCGATCATCGCTGCGCCCTCGAGCGAGACCACAAAGGCGATCTGCCCGTTTGCTTTAGCGCGGGTAATATCTTCAGTTGTCGTAGCTAGAACGACCATCTCCTGATGCGCGATATCGGAAAGCCGAATCCCGAGGTCGTAGATGATGTCGTCCCACTTCCAGCCACCCCTCGAGGTGATCATGGCGGTGCCGTTCATAAGGTTGTCGAACACGGCGTCGAGCCCGCTGACGCTCAAGCCCTCATAGCTCGTCGTGTCGCGTCCCCAACGGCGAAATTCGAAAAACTCGTCCAGGTTGTCGGGGGCGACAAAGCAGTGGTCGTGCAGCGAGATCATCAGCGTGTTGTCAAACAAGCCTTTAACTCTGGCCTCCTGCTCGGAGGTCGTAGGTACTTGCGTGCTCGGAACGCGGTTGAGTTCAGGGGCGAGCTTAAACGCTTTATAGTCCACGCCCGGCTCGAGATAATCGAACGATTTATAGCCGTTATACCGTTTATTTTGCATTAAAGTCTCCTGACGAAAGTGCTACTGGATAAGGGAGCGGCAGCGCGTTCGTTGCTGTAAACGCGGTGACCTGTAGTGCGGCAGCAGCGATGAGGCCGCCCGCACTCAAGTAACTGCCGACGAGGTGATGGTAGGGATGCGTTTCTAATTGGTCGTAAGCACCGGTAAAATCCGGCCACTCGGTCTCTGGGTCAACAGCCCGCTGCGCTAGCTCGAGCGCACGGTCTAGCAGCTGGCATACACCCATAAAGCCGACGTCTTGACCGGGTTTGGGCGCGGAGTCGAGTAATTTCAGGTCGCGTAACGGCGTGTCTGACGGGCACGTAACCGTCCAACGCTCGAGTCCGTTCAGAAGGTCTTGCGCTTCGTCTAAAACGGTGTTCCAAAGGTCCAAACCCGAAAGTCCGAGAAAAGACGGTGTGGCGGCTGGCAAACAAGCACCCAAAGGGGCCGCTTGTGAAAGCAAAGCTGCAAGCGCCGTCACGCGCTGTTCTATCCCTAAAAGTGTCTGCTCAGTCAGCACAGATGTAACAGGCGAAAAAAGAGCAGATTTAGCTGGGATGAGCTGTAACGCATTCGCCAGTAAACGTACAGCGGGCAACCAACCGAGCTGCAACGCGCTGCCGCCAAATTCCGGATGCGAGCCGAATACAATGACTCGGCCTTCGCCGACACGCTGATGGTAAGAGAGCCTCGCACCCTGCGATACGACACGCTCGAGCGTCGTCGGCTTGGCAGGCAAAAACTGGCTCGTTTCAAAAGGTGTAAAAGCGTCCGCACTACCGAGAACCTGCCCGGCTGCTCCTGCGGAGGGAGGAAATAGCGGGCCGTTGTAGTGAACGACCTCGAAAGGGTCGGTGAAGCCCTCAAATAGCGGATGAGCTTCGGGTGCAACGCGGAGCCGTCCGGTACCGGGGGAATCGAGTCCCCAAGCCCCGGCTGCCGCATTAAGTGGGATAACGTCGCACACCTGAAACAGGAGAGCGTCAGGATAGGTTTCGTTATAAGCGTCACTCATCCGGAGCGGATGACACGATCCCGCGCACGAGCCAAGATAACTTCCGCCTGCTTCAACCCAGTGGCGCAAGGCGCTCAGCCCAACTGCGCCGAGCGGTTCTAATTGCCCCGCCATCGCTGCTAGACCACCGCCGGGAAAGATCACCGCGTCGTACTGTGAAAGCTTGCCGTCAATAATTTCGTCGGCGTAGATGACTTCAGGTTTACCGCCCCACAGTGCCAGCAGCGCAAGGTGATGCGACGGAGCCCCGCCCGACGCGTAGACCGCCACACGCAACCTCGAGAGGTGCGGCTCCAAGGCAGACCGAATTTCTAAAATGTCCATTACGCTCTGGGGTCCAGAATGTCCCTGAGCGCGTTGCCCGTCAGGTTAAAAACGAGTACCGCTACCGCGATACAGAGCCCCGGATAAACCGCCAACATCGGGTTGATGTACAGGTACGCCTGCGCGTTTTGCAGCATGTTGCCCCACGACGCCAACGGCGGCTGAATCCCTAAACCGATATAGCTGAGCGCGGCTTCGCTTAGGATAGCCCACCCCACCCCCAACGTGGCTAAAACGATGGCCTGCGGCGCGACTTGAGGCAAGATATGGCGCACCATGATCCGCAGGTGCGACGCGCCCAGCGAGTGCATCGCCTCGATGAAGTCGCGCCCCCGGTAACTGGCAAATTCGGCGTAGACGACCCGCGCCATCTGCGCCCAGAAGCCGAGTCCGATTGTGATGATGATGGTCAGCGGATGGCTTCCGAACACCGTTACGATCACCAGCAGCAGAAAAAAACTGGGGATCGCCATAAAAACGTCTACGAGGCGCATCAGCACCCCTTCGACACGGCCCCTAAAGTACCCGGCGGTTCCGCCGACGATGAGCCCCAAGGTCAGGCCGACAAGCATTGACAGCAGCCCTACACTGAGTGAGATGCGCCCACCGGATAGAAGCCTCGAGACGATATCCCGCCCCAGCTCGTCGGTTCCCAAAGGATGCGCGGCGCTCGGCGGAGCGAGGACGTTGAGCGCGTCGGTTTCCTCCGGTGAAAGAGGATAGACAACCGGGCCGATGATGACGCCTAGATAAAGCAGGCAGAGAACGACGAAGGCGGTGAGCCCGACCGGATGACGGCGCACGTTACGCACGAAGCGGGAGCGCCTTACCGTCGGCGCACGAGCAGCACTAGTCATAGCTGATCCGGGGATCGACCACAGCGTAGAGAATATCAACGAGCAGATTGATGACGATCACAATCGTACCGGCAACGAGTGTCACACCTAAAATCACTGGGTAATCACGTCCGTTCGCGGCTTCGATAGCGAGACGCCCGAGTCCCGGCCAGCTGAACACGCTTTCTACCACAACCGATCCTGAAAAAAGTACGGTAGTAATCAGGCCGAGAATGGCGATCACGGGGACCAGCGCGTTCTTAAAGGTGTGTTTGAGAAGCACCGCACGCCCCGGCAAACCTTTGGCTTTGGCTGTCCGGACATAATCGGAGCGCATCACCTCGAGCATCGCCGAGCGCGCAACCCTGACTACATTGGGTAGAAGCGTAAATGCCAGCACGCAGGCGGGCATCACCAAATGCCGCATCCGGTCAAGCAGCGAGAAAGGCGTGCCGACGCTGGCAATACCTGATGAGGGCAGCCAACCGAGCTTTACCGAAAACAAGATGATGCACACTATCCCCAGCCAAAACCCCGGCACCGACATGCCCAGGGTCGCCACACTGCTGATCAGGTGGTCGGGGAGGCGGTTTTGGGTGACGGCGGCGAGTACGCCGAGCGTGACGCCGAGCAGGGCCGTTAGGAAGAGGGCGCTCAGGGCGAGCTGCAAGGTGTTTCCGAGACGTTGCAACAACAGACTACCGACAGGCAACCCCTGATTGAGCGATGTGCCTAGGTCACCCCGAAGGATGCCGCCCAACCAGGTGAGGTAACGCACGGCGACGGGTTTGTCGAGTCCGTATTGACGGTAGAGCGCCTCGCGTTCGGCAGCGGTACGCTCTAAGCTAACCGCTGCCGAGGGACCCCCCGGTGCCAAGTTGACGAGGAAGAAAGTGAACGCCGAAACCAGGAGCAGCACCAAGACCCCTTGCAGCGCTCTGCGAAGCACAAACGTACCCATCCTCGCCCTCCCGTTCTAGCGCGCTACGGCGCGACGTACCATTCAGAGGCGTACTGAAAGGCGACGGCGCTGTTGAGGTCGGGCATTCCCCCGATTCGCACACTTCGAACCGAAATGATGTCGGGGTACCAGAGATAGAGGTAAGGCAGTTTCTCCGCCAGATATTCCTGCATCTCAGTGTAGGTTTCGACCTGCGCCGCTTCACCTATCGCCTCCCGACCGGCAGCCAGGATTTTGTCTAACTCGGGGTCTTTGTAGCCGGGGATATTTTGACCTGTCTCAGCGGCAGTAGACGCGTAGTAGGGCGTCACGTCCGGGGTCGGTGGAGTACTCCACCACGCCAGGGTCGCCTCATACTGACGTTTGACGAACATCTGCTGAATGTAGGCGTTCCACTCGAGCACCTGCACATCCGCCTGAACCCCGATGTCTTTCCAGTACTGCTGTACGAGCAATGTGGCAGGTACCAAGTAGCCAAACTGACCCGTCGGCATCGCTATTTCTAACGGCTCACCGTCTTTAGCAAGAATTCCGTCAGGACCGGGCGTCCAACCTGCTTCGGCGAGGAGTTCTTTAGCCTTTTCGGGGTCGAACGGATAGTCGGCTACCTCACTGTCGTAAAGTGCTTTTTGCAGCGGCGCGATAGGACCCGTGGCAATCTGACCGTAGCCTTTTAGCACCGAGTCGATGATGGCAGGTCGGTTGATCGCGTAGAGCAGCGCCTGACGTACCCGCTCGTCTTGAAACCGGGAGTCGTTTTGATTGAGCGCGACAAAGTAGTAGATGTTCTGGCTCTGGCGTACGATCTCGAGGTTTGGATTGTTCTCGACTCCTGCGAGCAGGGCCGGGTCACCGACCGTTACCATATCGAGCTCGCCTGCTAAAACCTGCGCGAGCTGGGTGTTGGGGTCGGGTACGATGCTGAAGACGATGGAGCCGACTTTCGGCTCGCCGCCCCAATAAGCAGGGTTGCGCTCGAGCCGTACATACGAACCCGGTACAAATTCGGCAACCTGAAACGCTCCGGTTCCAATCGGCTTTTGTTTGTTGAACGACGCCACCGAAAGCGGGTTCTCAGCGTCACCCAAGAGGTGCTGGGGTAAAATCCCAGCGTAGTAGGCGAGGTAGTAAGGTAGCGCCGAGAACGGCTCGCTAAGCACGAAACGTACGGTTGTGGGATCGACGACCTCGACACGCTCGACCGAACTGAAACTGCTGGCATTGTTCGCTGCGAGTTCGTCTACGAGCACCACGTCGTTAAAGGTAAACGCGACGTCCTCGGCGGTAAAAGGCTCGCCGTCTTGCCAGGTTACGTCGTCTCGCAGCTTGAACGTCCACGAAAGCCCGTCAGGTGCGGCTTCCCAGCTGGTTGCCAAGCCAGGAGAAGGCGCTAAATCCTCCTTGCCGTAGCGCACAAGCTGGTCGAACACGAGCGTATTGATCAGGTTCGACTCGACGACTGCGCCGGGCGTCCACGGGTTGATGGTCGGATCGGCGTTGGTGGCTAGCGTCAGCGTCGCGTCGGGGTCGTAGTCCTCTTGCGCCCCTACGATCTGCGCTAGTCCCAGCAAACCAACCAGAAAAAACAAACTTATGCCGCGCCATTTTCCTGTCACAGTGTTCTCCTCTTCTCTCACCCGGCGTATCCAAGCTGTCTCGAAACCGCTTGGGCACCCTGGACAATGAGCGTGCTGAACGTGCGGAGGGTGGCGTCATCGACGCGGTACGTCGGCCCCCCCACACTGATTGCCCCGACGACTTCCCCCGTCAGATCGAAAATAGGTGCGCCGACGCCTCTCGCACCGGCGTCAACGTCTTCGTCGCTGACGGCGTAACCTCGAGTACGGATAGAGCTTAAAGTCTCGCGCAGCATTTCGGTATCTAGCAGCGTCTGATCGGTGTACTTGGGATAATCTGGAAGCTCGGCTAAAATCCGTTCCTGCTCAGCCATAGGCAAATACGCGAGCATCGCCTTGGGTGACGCCCCGGCGTGCAGCGGTGCGCTCGCGCCTAGCGCGGCGCTCAAACGAACCGAGTGCTTGCTCTCTCTGATGCCGACGCACACAGCGCGGTCGTCTACAAGCGCGAAAAGGTGGACGGACTCACCCGTTTCAACTGAAAGACGGTTGAGATAGGGCGCAGCCAGCTCAGCAAGGGACGCACTCTGCCCGCCTATTGCCGCAACGCTGAGGACATTTAAGAGCGGTGTCAGGGAGAAACGTCCATCGTCGTTGTAGTGCAAAAAACCAGCCTCCTCGAGCGTTTTAAGCGAGCGGTAGGTTTGACCCTTATCCAGAGCCATGACCCCGGTAAGTTCAGCCAGAGAAAAGCGATGAGGCGGCGCGCTGAACGCCCGCAAAATCTCGAGGGTGCGGTATGCCGAAGCGATAATGTAGCGGCTGTTTGCCGATTCGGTAGGGAGGTCTTGGGTAGCGTTTGACATAGTGATACTGTTTTGTATCGTAATACATGAATTTTATTCCGTCAAGTCCGCTATTTATTCACTGGGCTTTCGAGTTACAGCTGTGCCACCGCTCTGTACACGAAGCGGCTGGATCAGCTTCCTCGAGTTTTTCAGGTTTTTACCGATGTGACTTTTTTGGTCAGAGACGCCACTTTCCTGACGCACCAGCAACCGGTTAAGTTCTTGTTGGCAAAACGCCTAGTCCGGCAACAACTCGTCCATCCCGCCGCGCAGGTCGTCGCAGCTGGCCCAGAGTGAGCTGTAGGGTTCACTCTTCTTCAGTGCCATACTTTAGTTTTGGCAATAACATACTTGATGCACCCAACCCCGTAACAGTTCGTTTTGAAGTGGTCGGACCTCCCGGGTAGAAGCAATGACGATGTGGGTCAGCTGAGCTGCTTATGCGGTACTTGGGCCGGAAGACCGCATAACCACCTATGTGGCATGAGGAACTTCTGCTCCTTCTGAACTCCTTCTCTTGGCTTTTGAAAAGGTATGGATGGAAAGTAGAAAAAGGGTAGCACGGTAGAACAATAACGGACACCAGATGCATTTGAAGAGCGGTGCAACCTGTTTAGTTTGGCTTGAATAGCAAAGTTGCTTCCCTCGCACACTAAAGCAGGAGCTTCGCTAGCAGGATCTGGTAGAAATCTTTACGGACTCCAAGCTGGGGCACGGCCATTTTCAATCAAGAGCCTGAATCCACTGCCGTCGCGGTTGACCACCCACAGCTCCGGATTGACCAAGTCGTATCCGAACTCCACCATCTCGGCAGCACGCTCGAAGACGATCTGCCGAGCGTCGGGCGAGACGCTTAGAGGACCGGCAAACTCCCCAGTAAAGCTCGTGATACGCGTGATCTGCCGAGAGGCGATGTCGTAGACGAAGAGGTTGGCTCCCCGCTCCTCGCCAAAGTAGTCACCTTCAGTAACCGAGTAGACGAAGCCCGAGCCGTCGGGCAGCCAGGCGAGTCCCAAGACGGCCTCGGTCGCGTCGTAGGAGACGAGCCGCTCCCCGGCGGTGGCGCTCCCCTCCGCCATGAGGTAGATGCCTTCGGTGTCGAAGGCGATGTTCCCGGCGTAGAGGAGCTGGTCGGTCCGGGAGGCCGGACCCCACGCCAGCAGCTTTGCAAAGTCAGGCATCTGCGAGGCGTCGGTTTGCAGCTCTTCACCGAAGTCAAGCGGGGTAGGGTTGGGAACGATCTGACGCACGCTGTTGAAGTTGAGGATGTAGCCCAGCCTCGAGCCGCCACTGTGCCAGGTCGGGGAGTGTGCTTCCCAGTAGGTAGACGGGGTGTAAACCGTCAGGGGGGCTGTCGTGACCGTACCTCCTGCCTGCACGTCCACCGCCGTACCGATGGCGATCTCACGATTTACGCCGACGATAGTGGTTGCGATTTGGAGCCCGTCTTCGCCGCTGCCCAAGTCGGCCACGTTTTCAAAGGTCACCACGCCGCTGCCGCCGGGCGGCAGCGAGACCTGCTGAATACCGGGCGCGCCCTGGAAATAGACGAAGCCGACAAACGTTTCGTACGAAGGATTCTCCACCGGCACCTGCACAGTGCCCTTGGGGTAGGCCGCGAGGTCGGCGCAAGCGGGCGCTTCGGTGACGCGGCGGTAGCCCGTGCCGTCCCCGCCGAGTGAGAAGATGTCGGCGTGGTTGAGTGAGCACCAGTTCTCGTGGGTACTGGCAAAGGTAAGCGCGCGGGCGTCGGGCCGCCAGGCGAGGTTCCAGACCGCATAGACCTCTTCGGGATCGTCCTGGCCGTGCGCCCAGAGTAGGCGGTCGCCGCTGCCGTCGGGATTGACCAGCCGGATTTCGTCGCCGGTAGTTCCTTGAACGTAGGCGATGGTGTTATGTAGCGGCGTAGCGCTGCCGTTGTCGGCGGGGGGTGGTTGAGGTCCGTTGCCACCGGGGGGTGGCTGCGGCACATTGCCGCCGGAACCTCCGCAGGCGGCGAGCAGCCCGAGGAGCAAGACAGCCGGGACGAGTAGACGGTTTGGCATCTTCTTCCCCCCCTTGCATCCCTCGAGAGCGACGGAGAGCCGAGGTGTGTGCGTGACGTGCTTGATTATAGCTCTAAGCTTCATACGTACCTCCTAAGTGATAGCCGAGACCGAATGTCTACTCGACCGGGGTAAGGCTCCAAGCCACCTGCGTCTCGTTAAAGGTGTTGTTCGTGAACCTGGCTAGAAGTGAAGCAAATGCGCTTGAAAACTCGAAGTGATTGAACTCGAGAGGAATGCCTGGGAGGAAAACCGAAGGCACCGCCATGTTGCTGGAAAGGCTGGAGGCAGTGGGCAGCGGGAGGTTCTTAGCCCTGATGTACTGGCCAAAAACGCCCTCTACCCCTGTATTGCTAAAAATGGCCCTTTGAGAGTTCTGTACCTCAAAGCTGTAAACACACGTTTCTGTATCAATCTCTAGGGTGATGCCAACGTTTTTGGGTGTACCGCTCCCCGTCCAAGTGGCGGGCTCCTGGGAGCCAGACTCGTAGCTGTCTCTTAGATACTCTTCACCACCGGTTACAGTGCCGCCACGCCATCCGATAATCACAACCTTGCCATCACGGAAACTTTCATAGCGGGTGCCGAGTTGGAATGAAAAGTCCGCAGAACGCTGCACCTGCACCGTAACACCTTCGTCGGACGCGGTTTGCTCGTAGCTATAGCTGGCGCTGCCCGACCACGTCTCCACGTTGACTAAATCGGTACATTCGCATTGGATGTCGGGGTCGTTCGGATTGTATTTGTCCGGCTCGCCGCCTAAGAGCTGGTTGACTCGAGCAACCCGGACGACCTCGCCGAATTGCTCCGCATCATTCAGGTCCACACAGGGTTTGGTAACCTTTTGCCAGCAGTTGTCCATACCCACCACGACGGCGCTCATAACCGCATCCGTTTGGACCTCAAAGGTAGCGTCGAGGCCCAGAAGTGCCACCTGTCGGTTCCAGGACAAGACTTTGGCGACGTTTGCCTTGGCGAAGTCACAATCGCTGGTGATCCTGCCCAGCATCGGTTCGATTACCTCGATATAGAAGCTGTTGAGGATGGCCGTGAGCTTCTCTGCAAACAGCGGGTCGCCCTCCTCGCCCTGAAGCTGCGCTTCGCGCTCCTGGCGGATAAGCTCCCCCATCATCTGCGCAAGCTGACCCTCCCAGTCAGTCGGCATGAACTCAGCGGGATTGTCGTTGATAATGATGATAGGAGCGTTCTCGCAGCACACGTAGGCACCGTAATCGGAGAAGTGCAGAAGCTTCATTGAGAGATCGGGTTCCAGCGCGAGCGGGTAGAGGTGAAACTCCCTGCCACCCGCTTTGGTAGAGAAACCGACGGCTTGCGCGGTTTCGCCCTCATCTGCCGGAGAGATTCTCAGTGTGGCGGCCTGATAGAGGCGCAAGCCGTCGGGTTTCAGCTCTACGCCGTAGAGCTTCCCGCCTTCGACAGGCGCGCCCTCCAGGGCTCTGATCGGCGTCATCGTGATGGTGGTTTCTTCCAGCAGTGCGTCTTTGGGGATGGTGAGGGTATAGATCGAGCGGTTTAGGCGGAGGTATGGGAACGGTGCCTATATCGGCTGGGTTTGGGGTGCTGCCACAACTCGAGAGCAGCAGAGCCACCATATAGAGAGGTAAAAGAAGGACTTTTCCTGTCACAGCCGATTCCTTTCAAAATTGCAACATCTAAGGTTGAGGACTTAGAAGAGGGAACCTTTGACCATTCTGTGGGGCTCGTTGCCGTTGACTCCGCCGGTTCCTCTATCTACGGGTAGCAAGGTAATATCGATCCCCTGCGCAGGTGCGATGACAATTTCGTAGCCGTAGCCACCCTCATAGTCAATCGTGCCGTTCCCATCCACGTCCTGTTGTGCGACCACGACATAGTCCCCGGCCGGGGCAGCAAGGGTGTAGGGAGCGGTCGAACCTGACTGAGTTATGGTAGTTACGACGGTGGAAGGGGCGCTACAGTCAAAGCTTTCATCTACTACTGCACACGCGCCAACGAGTGCCTCCGTTACGTCCCCGCCCGAGGGAGCAAAGAGGGTGCCGCTGATGCTGGCTTCGCTTGGTGGAGGAGTGGGATCGGGAGTTGGACCGGGTATAGGAGCAGGGTCTACAGGACCGGACGTAGGGCTTGGTTCAGGCGGTGGTGGAACAGGTGCGTTGTTCCCGCACCCCGCGAGCACAAGCAGAAGTAGGCTGATTAGAAGAAGGTGGACGAGCGGCACATGTTTCATACATCCTCTCCCGTGATGGTGAGAGAAAGAACGAACGTGCCATAAACCGGAAACCTCTTTATCCGTTGACATCATTTCTCCTGAAAGATGGTTTATGTCCCCATTGGACAGGGGATGAGCGTAGCGGTAGGGGCATTAACGAACCGTTAACAGCGGTGAACAGGGTGCGTTGAGCCCCCTGCCGTGGTCCTATAATGAGCCCGTGAAGCTACAAACGCTCGGGGGGCTGGCGCTTCAGGGCTCGAGTTTAAGGAGACCCAAGCCGCTCCTGCTGCTTACCTACCTCGTGCTCGAGGGGGCCAAAGACCGACACCACCTCGCCGAGCTGTTCTGGCCGGACGCTGCCGAGCCGCTGAACAGCCTGCGGGTGGCGCTCGCCCAGCTGCGCGCGGCAGCACCGGGTGCCCTGGAGGACGGTGAGGGGGGCCTCGGTGCCAAGGTCGAGGCCGACGCGGAGAGGTTGTTGCGAGCACTCGATGCGAACGATTCTGCAAAGGCCACCGATCTGTACCGGGGGGCGTTTCTGTCCGGCTTTTATTTGGCGGGTCTAGGGAGTGAGCTCGAGGAGTGGGTCTACAGCACCCGCGAGTTCCTCGGGGGGCGTGTGAGGGAGGAGTGGCTCGAGCTGGCGGAACGGGACGCGGCGGTGGGAGACTTTCGGGCGGCGGTGCGGCGGGCGGAAACGGCGCTAGGCCTCCCCGGCGTACCACCGCCCGAACTGGAGGGGTGGGAGCGCCTCTACCGCTTGCTGGTCGCCGGAAGCAGCGCGAAGGCGAGCGAGCTCCAGAGGGAGGCGCAGGGGTACGGCGTGGCACTCAGCTTTACACGCGACGAGGCGCGGCAACAGCTTTGCCCTCGAGCAGAGATTGATCCCGGTGGGAAGCTCACTCCTCACAACTTGCCCGGGCGCGCCACCTCGTTTATAGGGCGTGACCTAGAGCTTATCGAATTCGCCAAACTTCTTGCCGATCCGGGCACTAGACTTATCACCCTTGTTGGGGTGGGCGGTGTGGGGAAGACGCGCCTGGCCATCCAGGCCGCATACGGGGAGGTGTACAGGGGCAGGTTCACGGGCGGCGTCTACTTCGTCGCTCTTGATGCGCTAAGCAATCCCAGTCTCGTCCCTACAGAAATTGCTGGAGTGCTCGGCTTCTCACTACCCGGTTCGGGGGAGCCACTCGTTGAACTGACCCAAGCTCTAGTGGGCAGGCACCTGCTCCTACTTCTGGACAACTACGAACACCTTATTGCGGGGGTTCGCGCGCTCACAGCCCTTCTCCAGGCGTGCCCGATGATCAAGTTGTTGGTCACCTCGCGTGAGCGCCTAAATCTCGAGGGGGAACAGCTCTTCCAAGCGGAAGGGTTGCCTCTTCCTGACAAGAGCCTGACCCCCAACGAGGCTGACTATCAGGACGCCGTACAGCTCTTTATGCAGCGGGCCAAGCGCGTTAAACTCGACTTCACGCTCGACAAAAAAACGCTGCCTCACGTCTTGACCGTTTGCCGACTACTCGAGGGGTCGCCGCTTGGCATCGAGCTAGCCGCCGCCTGGCTGCGGCTCATACCGAAAGTTGAGATTGCCGCCGAGATCGAGCGAGGCTCGGATTTTCTGGTCGCTCGAACGCACGGCGTCGCCGACCGGCACCGTAGCCTGCGAGCCACATTCGAGCACTCCTGGCAACTCCTAACTCCTAGAGAGCAGGAGGTATTAGGGAGGCTTTCGGTCTTTGTAGGCGGGTTCACGAGAGAAGCTGCCTCACGGGTGGCGGGAGCTTCGATCCCCCTCCTCGCTTCGCTCGTGGACAAGTCCTTACTGCGCGTACTGGAAGGTGGCCGCTACGACCGCCATCCGCTCATCTACGGGTACACCCGAGAAAAACTTGCTGCACGCCCTGAGCACGAGGCCACCGTGAGAGCCACCCACGCCGGTTACTTTCTGGGACTAGCTGAGGCGAACGAGGCAAGGCACCGCGGCGAGGAGCAGGTGGGCTGGCTGAGGCGATTAGAAGACGAGCACGATAATCTGCGCGCCGCGCTCGCGTGGACACTCGCAGGCGGCGATTTAGAGACAGGCCTCAGGTTAGCTGCGGCGCTCTATCACTTTTGGTACTACCGGAGCCACCCGGTCGAGGGAGGGCGCTGGCTCGACCGGGCACTCGAGGTATCACGAGTCCGCGAGGCGTGGCGTCCGCTACGCTCAAGACTACTCTCCGCCACCGGCGTCCTCGCGGGCGTGCGGGGGGACAATGGACGCGCTGTGGCGCTGTTTAGAGAGCGCTTGGCCCTAGCGCGTGATTTAGGTGACCTCAAGGGTCAAGCAGCGGCCCTTAACAGTCTGGGGATCATGACCTGGGAGCAACAAGATTACAGCCAGGCCCAGACCCTACTCGAGGCGAGCATGGCACTACGCCGTGAACTGGGACAACCAGAGCTAATGGCCCCGGTCCTTAACAACCTCGGTCTCGTTGCGCTCGCGCAGGGAAAGCTAAGCGAGGCGGCGGGATTTTTAGAGGAGGAGCTCGCTCTCTGCCGCAAGCTTGGCGACGAGATGGGAATCGCTGCGGCGCTGTCTAACCTAGGCGCAACGGTGCTGGACGCAGGCAATGCTACCCGTGCCGGTACGCTTTTTGAGGAGGCACTACCGCACTACCGAAACTTGGGCGACCAGGACGGCCTAGCTCACTGCCTCGAGGGGTTTGCAGCAGTGGCTGCGTCGCAAGGGCATGCCGAGGCCGCTGCAAAGCTGTGTGGTGCAGCCGACGCGCTTAGGGAGACGGCTGGCGTACCCCTAAACGATGGCGACGCTTCGAGGCGCGAGCGCCGGTTAGCACCCGCGAAGGATGCTCTCGGCGAGGCCGGGTTCGCAGCCGCCCAGGTGGAGGGTCGCACTTTGACACTCGAGGAAGCTTTAGCGGCAGTTCCTGTCATAATCAAGGGGACGCCATAATCAACTACTAATGTCAAATACGACCATAACCGGCAACGATCCAGGGTCGCCCTCGCGTGCATAATAGCGGTCCTTTTCTGGCTTGCCCTTCGAGCATTCTCTTATGCGTGAGTTGAGCGCAAGCACCGCCATAGCACCGGGACGACAAGCGAGCGACGCCTATCGAACTTGGGTGCATCAAGTATGTTGTTGCCTTAGTTTTGACCCGTCGGCCCGCTTTCGCGCTAGGTTTTTCGGGGCGGCGTGAGAAGGCCAAGTGGGTGTGCACGGATGCTCCGCTTTTGGTGATCACTTAAAAGAGGTTAAAAAGAAGGTCATAACCCCATGACTTAAGAGCAGTCACTTAAAACGGTTAAAGCGTGGGGTTAAGTGTGCACCCCATTTTCAAAGTGCGTACCGCTCAACCGTTTGCCGGAACAAGTCGTCGAGCGCCGTCATGGTCGTGCGCGGTTGCACCTGCGCTTTGGGCGCGTCCTCAAGCTGTGAGAGCGCCTCTTCGATCAGCGTGTCGAGCACCGGCAGCCGCGGCCCTCGCTCGAGTTCTTCCCCCTGCTGCTTGCGGGCGATCAGCTCTTGGATCGCCGCCTTGCGTTCACCCTGTAAGAGTGCGTCCACCAGCACCGCCATCTCCATCGGTACTGGGCCATGTCCAGCTTCTATCCACCGGCACGCCAGGATAGGCCGTAACACGTACAGATACTTTTTCGTCCACACCGTTTCGCCTTTGAGGTATTCCCAGTAGTTGCCTTTCGCCATGTGCAGGTAGTGGTACATGCACGCACGTGGGGCGTAGTAGTCGGGTAGAAGAGCTCTAAGCGCGTCGGTAAAGCCCTTCTCCTCGCGGTAGACGATGGGCGAGCTGAGCCACTCGAGCAAGATCGGGTTGGACTTGGCGAACAACTTCAAGGCTTTGCGTACGTCCCAACCGGAGAGGTCGAGGTCGTGTGGGAGCATCTGCTCGAGCACGTCACGCTTACGTTCCAGAGACAAGTACCAGTCTAGGGAACGGACGTAGACAAAGCGTACGTCATAGTCCGAATCACGTGAAGCGAAACCCCAGGCGCGGCTGCCCGACTCGCAGGCGTAAAGAACGCGGATGTGCTCGGTTTGCTCGAGCCTGCTCAGCTCGGCTTGGATGGTTGCGGTGACGGGGGTGAAAGTGAGACCTCATGCACGGAACTGGAAGGGGGAGAATAACAGCTGAACAAGAGTGTCGCCCCCAGATTAGGAGTTGTCCAGAACGGTGTTTTTGGCACTAAAACAGCACAAGTGCCGGTCAGTACGGCATTTATCGAAATTGCCGTAGGCGACGCAAGACTCGGAAAAAGGCACGCTTCGTCCAGCCTTAAACCCCTTTTACTCCTACTCAGGCAGATCGCTATGCATTGGGTCGTGCTTAGAAAACCCCGTGAGGGACATGGCCTTGTAGCAGATATGCCTTACTGACCGGCGTTTCTCGAATCGTCCTAGATTTTGATGCGTTCCTGACGGGCCTCGTGAAGGTGGCGATGCTCCTGCTAAGGCATACAGACAAATTTGAGCGCCTCTTACCGGGCGCTTTTTATTGGAGGCTTATGTCTGATACGTCTTAGTTGGGTTCGTCGGTTTGAGACTCGTGCCTAGTGGTTTGGGTCATTCGCTAACGAGTTCCATACGACGCCGCTCTTGCCTCTGGCCTCCCCTTCGGTGTTTGCTTTGACCATTCTGACGACCACGTTTTCGGACGCCTTCGCGTAGTTATCTCTGGCTATGCAGCCCTGTGCGTAGTTGTCAAAGCGGCTCGAGAGCTTCCAGTTCGTCGTGCCTTTGGGCTTCTGAAAAATAAAGTAGGGCATTCCCGACCATAGCACCCGCCTCGAGCCTGACTGCGCGCGTTCCTTTTGGAGGTCACATGGATGCTAGTTAGTTGTCGGGGGAGTACTCGAGGATGCCTGAGGCTAGATTAGGACACAATAGATACCTTAGTATTTAAGGTATACTCTTTTAACCAGACAGTCCTGGTAAGAAGGAGAGCGACGTGTCAGAAACAGGTACCGCCGAGTCGATCAGCACAAGCAACGAAGCAGCCAGGACGGAGCTTATCAGCCGCCTTAAACGCCTCTGGCAATCCGAGCCCGCAAATTACTGGAAAGAGTTTAGAGCTTCGGGACTCGAGGCTAAGGACGTATGGCCTAATCAAGTCTCCGATAACGGTAGTAAAGAGATACTGAAGCCCGAGACGATGACGCTACCAAGCAAATGCAAGGGTGCGAAAAAAGAAGCCGAATAGCGAGCGAGAATAAAAAAGCCCCGGTCAGAACGCCAGGGTTTTTAGTTTGGAGGTTGTATGGATACGAGTTAGTTAGGTTCGTCGGAGTCTGCCAGCAGGTCGGTGAGCTAGATGGGCTCCCTACATGCTTGTGAACAGTGGTTCTACAGGCTCACCGTCTTCGTCTTTCCAAGTAAAGATTAAATCTGCATGGAATTCGTCTTCTCTATCGACTCTTCCTCTGCTAACCAAGTTGCCTGCATTAGTCACGACTTGTATACCTAGTTTCGAGCCATCGGTAAAGTGCAATATAACGGCTTGACTCTGGTGTTGATCGGGCCTATTTTCTTCGACCCCGTACTCTACCGACAAAATGGTTTTTCCCTGAGCCTTCGCTATTTCATCGGAATTAGCGAACATGTTTTGACTGACACCCCGAATTTTCGGCAATTTCATTTATAACCCCTCATCTGTTCCAAAGTCGGCATGCTCGAGATTATACGCTCAAGCCTTTCTAAAATTCAGCAGTGAAAAGTTAATCCAGTTAGAAAGATCATATCGTGAACACATCATAGTCCGGCATGAGAAAGCGCCCCGTAGGGCGCTTGGACTTTTGCCAATAGTGGTTACAGCAATGCTAAGCGGTCGAACTCTTCATCTATCTCTGGGCCTTCTTCAAGGACGCCCTCTGCAAAGTCATGGGTTTCCCAAAACTCCATTTCCTCATCTTCGCCCATCATGTCGAAGTCGGGGAGCTGGTCACGGGAGGTTACAAGTGTCCGATCTGTGCCGATTTTTGTCATATCATTTACCCCTTAGTTTGCGCCTATAGCGTCTTTTATCCGGTTCTTGTGGGGCGTCGAACGCGGTAACGAGAGTGAGTCCTTGCATGTCGCTACTATACTCTGCCTCCAGGATAATGCGAAGTATCCGATTGCCTTTTGTACTACCAATAGCTAGAAAGCGTCTGTTACCGGTTTTACTTTTAGGCGTACCATCCCTGATTAGATCGGGGGGTACTGATGGACAGCTGGTATGCCGTCAAAGACCTGATGCTGCTGATTGAACGTCTAGGTAAGGTCTACTACTGCCCTATCAAGACCAATAGAAAAGCCAATGATTCTGCTGGCGAACACCCCTACCGCCGTGTCGATGAGCTCATCTGGGAGGAACGGGAACTCAAAGAAGGTAAGCGCGTCAAGCTTAGAGGTTTCCCTCAAAACCACAAGGTGCGGCTGTTCCGGGTAACGGTGTCTACCCTAGGTGAGCATCGCAGATGCTACGCGCCTAGTGGCGCTGACCTAACCGTACGGAATTTGTCGTGACCAACGACCTGACTCAGAACTCTGCTGAGGTCACACGAGAGGTGTGTGGCTTTCGCTGGAAGATCGAGCAGTTGCACCGCGAAAGCAAACAACTCACTGGCTTTGAACACTGTCAATGCCGCAAAGCGCGTATCCAGCGTAATCACATCGCTTGCGCTCTTCTCGTCTGGGTCAGGCTCACCGAACTCGCTTCTCATACCGGTAAAACCCTCTACCAACTCAAGCATGGCCTTCTTGACGACTACCTCTCTGGACAGCTAAAGAATCCCTCCCTTAGAATGGCGCTTGCGTAAGTCCTATGGCTTTTAATTCAACTTTTCTCGCATGCTAAAACGCTACCAATTCCTATCCACAATGAGCGGATAGGGGTTCTCGGCGTCCCAGTCACAGGTCAGGTATGACTCACCGGCGTAGATGCCGAAATGCAGGTGTGGCGGCGTGGTGCTGGCGTTACCCGTGTTGCCGACGTAGCCCAAGAGCGTCTCAGGTATGACGTACTGGCCCTCATCCAATTCCTCGGCGAAGCCCGAGAGATGCGCGTAGTAGTAACGTGTACCACCCCCACCAATCACAGAGACGATGTTTCCGCCGACAGGATTAGAGCCGATGCGCTGCACGTAACCTGTTGTGGCTGAATAAACAGGCGTGCCTTCGGGCGCAAAGATGTCGGTGCCTTCGTGGCTCCGCCCCTCACTGCGGGCAGCTCCCCAGGTGTCCGAGACCTGACTCATAGTGACACCCTCAACCGGCATCAACACCTCGATATCGCGCTCGAGCGAAACCGCAGCTAGGAACTCCGGAAAGAGCGCTCTGTACGCACGTCTCAGCGCGTACTCGGCTTGCCACTCTGGGGTCTGACGAGATGGCAGCTCGGATGTCCGAGGCCCGTCGTCGTCATCCTCTTCCTCAACAGTGCAGGCTATCATCCGTATCTCATCGGCTCGTGGATTGGCCCCTGTACCTCCAAGGATTTGTGGTAGTTGCTGGGCTGCGGCGAAGGTTAAAAGTGTGACGAACACGAAAAGCAGAGAGTGCAGTCGCATACCTAACGATAATGCCGTTTCATGAACGTTATCGCAACCGCTCCAGTTACTTTCCCGACAAAGAAAATGCCGCCCGCGCTTATGACGGGGCGGCTAGGGCGCTATTTGGTGAGTTCGCTTTTACGAACTTCGAGGCATTGCTGGCTAAGAGGTGTCGGCAAGTAGCTTCATGTTGATCTCCAATGAAAAAGCGCCTGCTTAGGCGCTTTCAGCTTCGAGTTGAAGAAACGGCTATTCAACAGTGCGCTTCCAGTCCTGTGATAAAAACGCCTCAACTACACGAGGGTCAAACTGTTTACCACTTTGCTGAACAATTTCGATGATGGCCTGCTCATGTGACCAAGCCACTTTATAGGGACGCTCGCTCGTTAGCGCGTCGTACACATCAACCACGCTAAAAATACGCGCCAATAGCGGGATGTCAGCGTGGCTGAGACCGTCGGGGTAGCCGCTCCCGTCCCAGCGCTCATGATGATGCCGTACTACCTCGAGGACTGTTTGCGGCAGGAACGAAAGATTCCCGAGCATCTCCTCTCCAATAAGGACGTGACGCTTCATTAGAGCAAACTCATCAGTAGTAAGCTTTTCTGGTTTGAGTAAGATGTCATCTGAAATTGCAATCTTGCCCGCGTCATGCAAGTAACCACCCCAGCGCAAGTCATTTAGACGTTGCTTCTCCAGTCCTAGCACTTGGCCGACACGCACAGCATCGTGAGTAACGCGTTCTGTATGCCCTTTGGTTTCATAGTCTCGATATTCCAACGCAAGGCCCACGATTAATAGGGCTTGCTCACGGCTCTCGGCTTCCGCTTGTAGTGCTTTCATAAGTGCTTGGGTACGCGTATGCACGCGCTCGTCAAGCTCACGGTTGAGTTCGCGTAGCGCATCCTCTGCCTGCTTCTGTGAAGTAATGTCATTTTGCACACCGATGAAGTAGGTTAACTCCCCCTGCGCGCTATAAACCGGTGAGAGGATAAATTCGTTCCAAAACGGAGTTTTGTCCTTACGGTAGTTTTTTAACACCACTTTAAGGTCCTGTCCTTTTTTGATTGCCGTCCTGATCGCTGTGACCGTACCGGGATCGGTTTCAGAACCTTGCAAAAAGCGGCAGTTATAGCCCAAGGTCTCTTCGGGGGTGTAACCCGTTATCCGGGTAAAAGCCGGGTTGCAGTAGACAAGCGGCATTTGCGGGCGACGGGCGTCGGCAACGGTGATGCCACAGCTTGTTGAAGCTAATGCGTGAGCAAACAACGATGCACTAAAGCTATCAGTAGTGGCCGCTAATGGAAATGTATTGGAGAGGGGGGGTTTTATGGTCATATAAGCACTCCTGCTTTACAATGCCGCTCTGTGTGCCCAAGCGTTGAATCTGTTTGACCTATAGATTTTACAACGCCAAATAACATCCTTAATGACTTTGCACTAGAGCCACACTCTTCAGTTTACTTACCGTAACGGCAAAACGCTGGCAAGTTTTTCACCCCTATAGCAATTTTCGGAGTAATTGAACTAAGGTTAGACGATGAAGGCTTACGATATTAGATTTACGCAAGAGTATTGTTGAGGCAAAAGCCGAAGGGCTGTCTATCGCGCAGACCGCCAAACGCTTCAAGGTAAGTTGTGCGAGTGTCAAACGTTTTGTCAGGCTGCAACGAGAGACTGGGAGCCTAAAAGCGAAGCGGCGGTCTGGGAAACAACCGCGCTTGGGAGACGAAGCCCTCGGTATATTAGAAAAGCAGGTTCGGGCGCACAACGAGCTGAGTTTAGCTGAACATTGCCAAAGACTTGAACAAACCAGCGGTTTACGGGTAAGCGTTACAACCATGCACCGCAGTCTGAGACGACTAGGCATCACGAGAAAAAAAGACGTTTCAACCGAGTGAGCGAGATGAACAGGCGCGGCTCGAATGGTGGACGCTGAGCCAAAGGCTTGACCCTAACAAGCTGGTATTTGTCGATGAGAGCGGTACGCACCTCAATATGAACCGGAGCCATGCTCGCGCGCCTCGGGGTGAAAGGGCTTATAGCAGCGCGCCCTATTGTCCAGGTGAACGGACGAACCTCATTGCCGCTTTATCGACTTCAGGTGTGCAAGCACCCTGGTTAGTGACAGGCGGTTCAGTCAACACCGCAACCTTCATCATGTATGTCGAGCGCATCCTCTGTCCTACACTCCTACCGGGTCAGATCGTCGTTCTCGACAACTACAGCATCCATACCGACAGCAAGATTCGTGAGCTGATCGAAGCACAAGGGTGCGAGTTGCGCTTTCTGCCAACCTACTCACCTGACTTCAATCCTATCGAAAACGCTTTCTCCAAAATTAAAGCACTGCTCAAGCAAGCTCAAGCTACAACTCAAGCTGCCCTCTCCCACGCCATCAAACACGCTTGCAACGCCATTACCCTGCAAGATGTTCTAGGCTGGTTCAGAAACTGTGGCTACTTGGGTCATTATCTGTGAAAATTTCTATAGAGTCCGTAGCCGATGCGCCGGGTGACTTTGCGGTACGGCTGCGGCTCGGCAGGAAACGTCACATTCTCTTTTGTGAGATCGGCCAGAAAGGCGTGGTGCTCCTTGCCGCTGGCATCCTCGGCGCGCTCACCGACAAGCCAGTAAAACGCGCCAACTCGCGCGAGTACCAAGGCGATTAGCTAGATGGAGAGAATGCGAAAAACCGTATAGGCTAAAGGACTGACATTTTATAATTCCTTATGGCCGATAACAATCCAGCTAATCCAGTAACGATTTTCTTTCAAGGCATGGTGGGACTCGCTTTACTTGCAGGGTTAGGCTATGGCGGCTGGGTACTCATGGACCGTTTGGCTGGTCAGGATGAGCGAGCGGCTATCACAGCTTGCCAAAATGCGGTGAAAATGCAACTTCGCTCGCCTGCCTCCGCCATTTTTCCAGAATCATCAGACGCCGGTTATAGCGAACCCATTCACCTGAGTGCCACCGATGGTTCCTGGATGTGGAACAACTACGTAGACTCGCAGAACGGCTTTGGCGCGATGCTGCGCTCCGAATTTTTCTGCACGGTTGACCCGACGGGCTACGCCGAAGTTGTCCTCATCGGCGACTGATTTAATCCCCCCCTTAGCCGACGAACCCAACTAATGCGCGGCGTCTGCTACCATAGCTGAACCTGTGGGAGAAGCCACCCGGATTAAAGATCGCATCAGAGGCACCCGGAGGCAAATCGACAGGCACTTGGAAAAGATTGCCGTCGAACTTAACCAAGCTCAGCCCGACAATGGTCTAATTCGGCACTGGGAAAAGGAGGTTGAAGGATGGACGAACACCATAGCCAACCTGGAGAAGCGCCTAGAGAAGCGACGGAGGCGCGGGAGGTGACTGGGCCTGTCCCCCTCGACCTTGCTGATATGTTGCCCGCCGCCATTTGGGATGAGCTGGCCGAAGAAGCAGCCCGGTACCTAGAATTGTGGACAGCCTGGAAAAACGTACCTCATCAGGGCAACCCCGCCGAAGAAGCTAGACTCAGGCAAAGCCTACTTGATTCGGTCTCACATCTTCACGTCCACGCCCAAGCTATGAATGAAACCATTGAAGACGCACTTGATTTAGCCGATCAGCTAGACGAGCGCGGGTTACTTGAAGTGCATTAGCTAGTATCCATATAACCTCCAAAAGAAAAGCCGCCCGTAGGCGACTTGTGAGAATCTCGTCAGATTATTTTTGCTAAATATCTTTTATGAACAAAGCTGCCATACTTGATTTCTTCGCAGGTCTAAACCTCGTCATCTTTATTATCGCCGCCGTACTCTTTATTCTTCAGGGGGCAAACGCGATTTATAGCGATACGAGTTCGATTCTTATAGGCTTAGGGTTACTCTTTTCGGGGCTGTTTCAGTTTGCGATTTTAGGCGGCGCTGCTGAAGTGATTAAGCGGCTCGTCAGCATAGACGAAAGCATTAAGGAAAGGCCCTCTGCACCCACAGTGGCAACGCCTGTAACTCGAGTGGCTACAGGCGGAATAGGTAGGGCTGGGCGTTAAGGAATTCATATTGGACGCTGAATTATTGCCCGATGAGCGTGACGCGGGCTAGTTGTCGGAAGTGTACTCGAGTAGCTCCGTTAGTTGAACCTCTAAGCCAGTTTCAACATTGACTCACGAAGTATCGAACATAAACCTCCAATAAAAAGCGCCCGGTGAGGGGCGCTTTGGTTACACATACCTAAACGCATTGAACGCAGTTCACATCGTCGGTTGCCCGCCGGTTACGGGGATAACCGCGCCAGAAATATAGGAGCCATCTTGCGACGCTAGCATCACAAATGCTGGAGCTAACTCTGCCGGTTGCGCTGGCCTCTGGAGCGGCACTTGCTTCCCAAAGTTTTCGACCTGTTCAGGTGGCATGGTTGCCGGAATAAGGGGCGTCCATACCGGTCCGGGTGCAACGCTGTTTACCCGAATACCTCGCTCCGCGACCATCGACGCAAGCCCCTTTGTAAAGTTGACGATAGCGCCCTTTGTGGCGGCGTAGGCGAGCAGCTCTGAACTCGGCTGATACGCCTGAATCGATGAGGTATTGATGATCGAGCCCCCCGGCTGCATGTGCGGGAGGGCTGCCTTACAGAGGTAGAACATCGCGTAGACGTTTGTGCGAAAGGTGAAGTCAAACTCGTCGCTGGAGATTTCGCTGATGTGCTCACGGCTCATCTGGAACGCGGCGTTGTTTACTAGGATATCGACGCGACCGAACTCTTGAACTGTTCGCTCCACGAGTCTCTGGCAATGCGCCTCTTCAGAGATGTCCCCCGCTACGAGGACAGCTTTGCGCCCCACCTCCTCGACCAAACGGGCGGTATCACGCGCATCTTCCTCTTCGTTCAGGTACGACACGACGATGTCCGCACCTTCACGCGCGTAGGCGATGGCTACGGCTTTGCCGATGCCGCTGTCCGCGCCGGTGATAAGCGCGACCTTACCTTCAAGCTTGCCGCTACCACGGTACGAGTCTTCACCGTGGTCGGCCTTGGTCGCCATTTGCCCTTCGGTACCCGGAACTTGTTGCTCGGGTTCTGGAAGGGGCGGCGTCGGCCCCTGCTCCCGTGGGTCCTGCTCGGCTTCGTTGCGGCCTGCGTTGGCTTCGCTCATCAACTGCTCCCCGGCTTAGATTTGCGGGCTACATAATAGCTCGCTGAGCCATACCGTAACTTTTATGCCGCATTAACTTTTTACCGACAAGTACATTTCTGATCAATGCGAGTCCGATGTCAAGGGCTTGACACCCAGTTGGGTGCTAACCCCCCAACCCTAACGCCCCGTAGGGCGGTTTACTGGTTGGCTGTACTCCTGATCGCCTGAATGTCAGCGGTGCTATAAAACCAGCTCGGCAGCGTACCCGCCACCAAGTCCCGGTCGATCTCTTGCAACGAGGCTGCAAAGTTGTGCTGGGGTAGGGTTGGTCATGTCAGCTTGCCTGCACTGCTCAAGCACCCGGACTCATAAAGATGGACGCGACCGAGCCGGGAAACAGCGCTACCGCTGCTCTTCGTACCGGTGCAGCTCCACCGACCGCACCGGCACGCCTTTCACCCATCACCGTTGGCCTCGTGACGTGATCGTCATGGCGGTGCACTGGTATGTGGACGAGACGTACCTGTGGGTCGGTAAGACGTGGGGCTTACCTCTACCGCGTTGTGGACGAGTCGGGACAAGTTGTGGATGTGTTGTTACGTGAAAAGCGAGATCTAAAGAGCGCCGAAGCGTTTTTCGCACAAGCTATCAAACGCAGAGGCGTCGTCCCCGAAGAGGTCATCACCGACAAGCACCGGGACTACCTGAGGGCGGTGAGGCAGCACACGCCGAACGCCAAGCATCAGCGCACGGGATTGCATCGTGAGCGGGCGCTGACCACTAAGCCAATCGAACGCTCGCACGTCCCTATTAAGGACCGCCTGAGGTCGATGCGCGGCTTGGGCTCTGTCGAAACCGGGCAACGTTTGCTGGAGGGCGTCGAGTTGGCTCAAGCGGTGCGGCGTGGCGACGTCCGCCCACTCGACCGGTGTGGGCCGAACTCAAATCATGAGTGTGTGAGGTTGGAAGTGATGACGTTCTCCTGGCTTGCTTCGGAACTACGAACCGCCGCTTGAGCAGCATAGGGTATACAACTCCGCGTATAAGGGTTTCAGGGTTTGCTATACCCCAGCACAACTTTACAGTCCCCGTGAGGGAGCATCCGCTCGAACACGTCGCGCTTATTGTCCAGAGATAGGTACCCCTCCACAGGACGGACGTAGACAAAGCGTACGTCATAGTCCGAATCACGTGAAGCGAAACCCCAGGCGCGGCTGCCCGACTCGCAGGCGTAAAGAACGCGGATGTGCTCGGTTTGCTCGAGCCTGCTCAGCTCGGCTTGGATGGTTGCGGTGACGGGGGTGAAAGTGAGACCTCATGCACGGAACTGGAAGGGGGAGAATAACAGCTGAACGCATTATCGCACGCTTCGACGTGTGCATGAACGGGCAACCTTGGGGTCGGCAACTCTGAGCACAGGTCAGACCATTCAGGGATTCACTCAGAAACCGCCCATAACCCCATGACTCAGAACGCGTTACTCAGAAACGCTCACAATCCTACGACTCGGTACCGGACTACCAAGTAGAGATAGTTGGGATACCGCCCTTCTGACACAGCTAAGAAACCTCGCCTTCTTCAAACGAGGTTTTCTTGTGGCGGTACTGAGTCCGCCGGGTTTTCTTCCAGGTGCGCTGATTTTTGAACACAATGTCGTCGTAGGTGGTAGGCAGCCCTAAGCCGCTTTTTCCGTTACGGAGCCGCGAGCAAAACGGGCCGTGATCGCGTTCGATCTCGGCAAGCTGGGTATAAAAGAGTGCGTCGTACCGTTTTTCCTGTGTCGTTTTCGGTGCTCGAAAGTACATAAGGCCCTCCTTTGGCCTTACGTCTCCTCGAGTGCAGCGTTATAAGCCTGCACGTGCTCCTCCTTAAAATTTAGGTTGCGGCTTTTTCAACTGCTTGGGTGTTCCTATCGCACATCGGGGCAGACGTGGTAAATGTTAGGTAACGACCCCGAGTGGCATGGCTTAACAAGCTTATCTATCCGGCAAACGTAGTCGATGTGGGAGAGGTACAGCCAAACGCCTGATAAATGCTCCTGCGGTCAAGATTTTTATATACCTGGCAACGCTGCTCGAGGTAATATACAACCTCACGTGGACGCCACCGACCTTAACAAGAAAGACCTCAGCGAGCGCGATATCTGCACGAAATACATCACCCCGGCGATTCAGGGGGCGGGCTGGAACATTCACACTCAGATGCGTGAAGAGGTCTCCTTTACCAAAGGGCGCATCATCGTCCGGGGGCAGACCGCAAAGCGCGGTACCACCAAGCGCGCCGACTACATCTTGTACTACAAGCCCAACATCCCCATCGCCCTAGTTGAGGCTAAAGACAATAAGCACAGCGTCGGCAGCGGGATGCAGCAGGCGCTCGAGTACGGCGAGATGCAGGACATCCCCTTTGTCTTCTCCTCGAACGGCGACGCCTTTTTGTTTCATGACCGTAGCGGCACCTTCGGTACCCTCGAGCGAGAGCTTACTTTAGACGCTTTTCCCTCGCCTGACACGCTCTGGCAGCACTACCGCCGCTGGAAGGGTTTAGAAGATGACGAGGTTGAGCAGATCGCCCTCCAAGACTACTACGACGATGGTAGCGGCAGGTACCCGCGCTACTACCAGCTCGTAGCGATCAACCGCGCGGTCGAGGCCATTGCCAAAGGGCAGAAGCGCATCTTGCTGGTCATGGCGACCGGGACGGGCAAGACCTATACCGCCTTCCAGATCATCTGGCGACTATGGAAAGCCAAGGCAAAAAAGCGTATCCTCTTTTTAGCCGACCGTAACATCTTAGTAGATCAAGCCAAAACAAACGACTTTAAGCCTTTTGGCACCGCCATGACGAAGATCACCAACCGTACGGTCGATAAGAGTTACGAGGTCTACCTCTCGCTCTATCAAGCGGTGACGGGCACAGAACTCAACAAGGATGTATTTACCCAGTTCTCGCCCGACTTTTTCGACCTCATCGTGGTAGACGAGTGCCACCGGGGAAGCGCCGCCGAGAACAGCAACTGGCGCAGAATCCTCGAGTACTTCTCAGGTGCGACGCAGATCGGACTGACCGCCACCCCCAGAGAGACCGCCGAGGTCTCTAACATTGACTATTTCGGCGACCCGCTCTATACCTACTCACTTAAAGAGGGCATCGCCGACGGCTTCTTAGCGCCTTACAAGGTCGTTCGCGTCGATATCGACAAGGATTTGACAGGCTGGCGGCCTACGGCGGGACAAAAGGACAGGTACGGACAAGAAATCGAAGACCGCATCTACAACCAGATCGACTACGACCGTAATCTCGTCATCGAACCGCGCACGCAGCTCGTCGCCCGGAAGATCACCGAGTACCTCGAGCAAACCGACCGCATGAGCAAAACTATCGTCTTTTGCGAAGACATCGACCACGCCGAGCGGATGCGGCAAGCCCTCGTCAACGCCAACAAAGACCTGGTACTAAAAAACAGCAAGTACGTCATGCGGATCACCGGGGACAACGAGCAGGGAAAGGCCGAGCTAGATAACTTCATCTTGCCGTGGGAACCCTACCCGGTGGTCGTCACCACCTCTAAGCTGATGACCACGGGCGTAGACACACAGACCTGCAAGCTCATCGTGCTCGACCGGCGCATTGGCTCGATGACCGAGTTTAAGCAGATTATCGGGCGCGGCACGCGGGTTGCTGAGGACTACGGCAAGCTGTTTTTTACCATCATGGACTTTAAGAAAGCGACCGAACTCTTTGCCGACCCCGACTTCGACGGGCCGCCCATCCAGGTTTACGAACCGGGCGCAGATGAGTCGGTAATACCTCCTGAGCAAGACGATGAGGGGGCAGCGCACGACGAAGGGATTGAACTGCCCCCGACAGACATAGGTTTCCCTATCGGCCCAGGGGAGCCGCCCCGCAAGTATTACCTAGACAAGATGCCGGTATCGGTCACGGCGGAGCGAGTGCAGTATTACGGCGCGAACGGCAAGCTCATTACCGAGTCGTTGACCGACTACACCAGGAGCACGGTAAGGCGTGAGTGCAGCACCTTAGAGTCGTTCTTAAAGTTGTGGTCGGGCAGCGAAAAAAAGCAAGAGATCATCAGCGGGCTCGAGGAGCAGGGCGTCTTCTTCGACGAACTCGAGCGCAAGGTCGGCAAGGACTACGACGCCTTCGATCTCATCTGCCACGTCGTCTACGACCAGCCGCCCTTGACCCGCAGAGAGCGGGCCGAGAACGTCAGAAAGCGGGGCTACTTTACCGAGCACAGCGACGCCGCCCGCAAGGTACTAAATGCGCTCCTAGAGAAGTACGCCGAGAGCGGTATCGAGACAATTGAAGACATTACCGTCTTAAAGCTTAGTCCGTTGAGCGGCTTGGGGTCGCCCAAGGAACTCGTAGGGGCGTTCGGGAGCAAGCAGGCGTACCTCGAGGCGTTACGGCGGCTCGAGGCGCAGCTTTACGCAGGTTGACGTGAGCACATCTTCTATGAGCCTTGAAACCTCTATAGATCAGTACGCGAAGGAAGATTGGTGGACCTTCGATACAAACGGATTATCGGAACTTATCAAGTTGTGCCTAGCAGGAGAGCAAGCTAAGGTCAACCGTTTTATAGAAGGCCAATTTGTCTTGATTACGCTCCCCAACTTGGTTGAGCTTTATAAAGCCGCGTACCTGTTGGAACAGCTTCCAAGCGTGTTCGAGGCGGCAGCGTATGCCGGGGTGACAACTCAAACACTCGCGTTTTTTCGCAAGGATTTACTGAAAGCCTTAGGCCTCGGTTCTAGTGGTATTGACCCCAACCCGTTAGGGCTCTTTGAACTCACCCCCGAGTTCGCAAATAGGCTGCCGGAGCATGAACCTTTCAAACGAGCAGTGCGAGAAACCGATGAAAGAGTGCGAAAAGAGTTCCGGCATAAAGTTGAGAAAGACATCGGTTCAGGTATTCACGCCGCTGACATGTACATACACGCACAATGGGCCATCGGCAACCATATTGATGCGATTTTGGGAAAGGGAATGGGTGACTCGCTCCCCCGTGTGGCAGTTCCAAAAACACCTGAAGTTTTTCCCACTAAATACTGTTATGACTTTACATACTATTTTCTGTACTGCACGGACGCAAGCGCGAAGTGCTACGTAAATGATTTCAACGACCTAGAACTCACCTTAGCTGCATCAATTTGTCAACGGTTTTACACTGAGCGGCGGCTTGCATACGCACTCCGCCAGGTTAAGAACTACAGTCTGCCGAGCGAGCGGCAAGTGCGTGACCGCTTTTACAGGATCACAAAACCAGAGCGAACGAGAAGTGAGCGTCGGAAACTGACAAAGGGTCTGTCTAGCGTCTGTCCGCGGCTCCTACAAACGACAGAGGTTTTTTCATTGACCGATTTGCGACACCACCTTGGAGCACAGTGAACAAAAAAATTTGCTTCGATTTAATTCGACCCGTGTAAGGTACTGAAGAAGTATCCATCAGCACAGCGGTTAAGACCATCCAAGACATCATGCGTCAAGACGCCGGGGTTGACGACGACGCCCAGCGCATTTCGCAACTCGTATGGCTGCTCTTCCTCAAGATATTCGAGGAACGCGAGCAAGAACTACGGCAACTCGACGCTTCGCCCGCCTAAATCTAGGTGCTGCGCGTTCACCCCTACAACATCCCCTCGCGCTTCTCCTCCTCGTAAAGCCTTTCGTTCACGAAATTCTTGACCAGCGTCTGGTAGTTCGTGTGTTTAGCGGTCGCCAGTTTTTTAAGCCGCGTCATCGTGTCCTCGTCGAAGCGAATCGACACCGGGCGCTTGGTGTGGGAGCGAGCGCGGGCAGGTGGGAAAACGTCGTCCCCCTCCAGAGGTACGCGCTGAGCTTGACTGAGCAGCTCATCGCTGTAGGTGTGGGTATTCCAGAAGGCAGCCTCGTCAGCCTCGCTGCCAAAGTCGGGGATGCTCGCCGGGTCGTAGATGATGGTAAACCCGTTGGCGTCTTTTTCGGGCTTGTCTATAGTTTTACTCATTGTCTATACCTCCGTTTCTCGGCTGGGGTGGCGCGGCGGCAGTGGAAGGGGCGGATTTTGCCATCGCGCATGACGAAGACAACGTGTAGGATATCGCCGCCTACACTCTGACCGATAACGCCGTACCGCCGCTCGCCTCGGGCGTTATAGGTGTCCACCCGCACGCGCCTGGGGTCGAAGATGACCGCTCCGGCGTCGTCTGCGGTAAAGCCGTGCTTGTCGATGTGTTCCAGATTCGTGTCGTCCCAATCGAACATGGGCATAGCTAAGCGTATTACATTTGTATTACTTTGTCTATGGTCGGGTGACCTGCTGAGCAGAGGTTGCCCTTATGCTCGTCAGGTCGGCGGGTTAGAGTTGAGAGACATGTCCATCAGCACAACGGTTAAAGGAATCCAAGACATCATGCGCCAGGACGCCGGGGTCGATGGCGACGCCCAGCGCATCTCGCAGCTCGTGTGGCTGCTTTTCTTAAAAATCTTCGAGGACCGCGAGCAAGAACTCGAGCTGCTCGACACCACCTACGCCTCACCCGTCCCCGAGCGTCTGCGCTGGCGCAACTGGGCGCAGAACGAGGAGGGCGTTACCGGGGACGAACTGCTGAACTTCGTCAACAACGACCTGTTCCCGACCCTCAAAGGCTTACAAGCGCAGGGCGACGCGCGCAAGACGGTCGTGCAGAGCGTCTTCGCCGACGCTTACAACTACATGAAAAACGGGACGCTGATCCGTCAGGTAGTCAACAAGCTCAACCTCATCGACTTTGGCAGCTCGAAAGACCAGCACCTCTTCGGCGACATCTACGAGCAGCTCTTAAAGGACCTTCAGAGCGCCGGGAACGCGGGCGAGTTCTACACGCCCCGCGCCGTCACGCAGTTTATGGTGGATATGACCGACCCCAAACTCGGCGAGGTGGTGCTCGACCCGGCGTGCGGTACCGGCGGCTTTTTAACGGCTGCTCTGGAGAACGCCAGCCAGTACGTCAAGACCGACGAAGACCGCGAACAGCTCTACGCTTCGGTTCGCGGCGTCGAGAAAAAGCAGTTGCCGCACATGCTCTGCGTCACCAACATGCTCCTCCACGGGGTCGAGGTGCCGTCTAACATCCGGCACGACAACACCCTCGCCAGACCACTCCGCGACTACAGCCCCGCCGAACGCGTAGACGTGGTGCTGACGAACCCACCGTTCGGCGGCACCGAAGAGGACGGCATCGAGCAAAACTTCCCCGCGACCTACCGCACCCGCGAGACCGCCGACCTGTTTTTAGTCCTGATCATGCACCTCTTAAAAGACGGGGGCCGCGCCGCGCTGGTGCTGCCCGACGGCACCTTGTTCGGCGAAGGCGTCAAGACCCGGATCAAAGAGCGGCTGCTGCAAGAGTGCGACCTGCACACCATCGTCCGACTGCCTAACGGCGTCTTTAACCCCTACACGGGCATCAAGACCAACCTGCTGTTTTTTACCAAAGGCCGACCCACGAAAGAAGTCTGGTACTACGAACACCCCTACCCCACGGGCTACAAGTCGTACTCGAAGACCAAGCCGATGCGGATTGCCGAGTTCGGCCCCGAGAAGGCGTGGTGGGATAACCGCGAAGAGAACACCCACGCGTGGCGGGTCAGTGTCGAGGACATCCGGGCGAATGGCTACAACTTAGACATCAAAAACCCGCATGTGGTGGCAGCCGACGCAGGCGACCCCGACGAACTCTTGGCTGAGTATCAGGTGCTACTCGCAGACCTGGCCGAGACCCGCAACCGGCTCCGGGATGAGCTGAGCGCCGCTTTGGGTGCGGAAGGATGAACTTAGAGACCTTTTACGAACAGTTTGAACTGCTGGCTGACGCGCCAAACGCCGTACAAAAGCTGCGGGAGATGGTTTTGCAGTTAGCGCTGGGAGGGAAACTAGTAGAGCATAGCCCCCGCGTAAAGTCGGACTTAAGATATGCGCGCAAGGCTTTCTCAAATCTCATCGGGTTCTAGCTCTGTTAAAAGTGAGCCGCCCTTCGGCGTTCCGGAAGATTGGTATTGGGCTCGCGGATACCAGCTACTTAGTGTGATTCGTGGAGTGACATACAAAAAAAGTGAAGCATCCGACGTTCCCCTAGAAGGGTATCTTCCCCTTTTACGTGCTAACAACATAAGAGGGATGCTCAACTTCGATAATTTGGTATATGTGCCTCGCAATTTGATATCTGAACAGCAAATCATTCGGACAGGCGACGTTTTGATAGCTATGTCTAGTGGAAGCAAAGCTTTGGTAGGTAAAGCAGCCCAAGCCCAAGAAAACTTTCAAGGGAGCTTCGGTGCTTTTTGCGGCCTCCTTCGTTTAACTGAAGCTGTATTCAATCCTTATCTAGCTTGGTATTTTCAAAGTCCTCTTTATAGGCTTGCTATCTCTGCGTCGAGCCAAGGCATAGGCATCAACAACTTAAGGAAAGGCAATATTGAAGAGCTTTTTATTCCTGTGCCACCCCTCGAGGAACAAAAACGCATCGTCGCCAAGGTAGACGAACTCATGGCTCTGTGCGACGACCTCGAGACTCAGCAGCAAACCAGGGTCGCAGCCCGCTCGAGACTCAACACCGTCGCTCTGGGGAGGCTCTCGAACGCTTCCGATGAGGCGAGCTTTAAGCAAACGTGGGCTCGAGTCGGCAGCGCCTTCGATACGCTCTACAGCACGCCTGAAACGATTGCTGAGCTTCGTAAGACGATTTTGCAGTTGGCAGTGCAGGGAAAGCTGGTGCGGCAAGACCCAGATGATGAACCGGCGGAGAAGTTGCTCGAGGCTATCAGCGGTCGAAGAAAGCAGATGCTAAAGGAAAAACAAATCAAACGCACCAAAGAGCTAGAGGCTATTCAGGCGTCCGAACTGCCTTTTTCGGTACCAGGCGGTTGGCAATGGGTACGGCTCGGCGATTTATGTTTTCAAGTCTCTGATGGTCCGCACTTTGACCTGACCCCCTAGAAGAGGTCCAGGCGCTAAGACAGTGCCAGACTCATTTAAGGGAGGCTAAAGATGCCGAAGAAGACCTATAAGCCCGAGGAAATTATTGGCAAGTTGAGAGAAGCCGAGGT
>JAABUN010001644.1_pt1 | contig 47199 bp, 56 predicted proteins | sample 5559311 | NCBI WGS metagenome assembly JAABUN01 (sample SAMN10711877, study PRJNA513370) | rock metagenome | isolation source: Antarctica rocks | place: Antarctica: Victoria Land, Siegfried Peak sud
GTGAAGGGTGTGGGGTCGGGGTTGGGGGCTGGGGCGTCGAGTGCGGCGAGTGGGTTGGGGGGGATGACCGGGTTGGGTGGGAAGTGAGGGTGTGGATGTGGATGATTTGTTGGGTGAGGCTTTTGGGTAGATATCGGATCATGAGGTTGGATATGGCTTCTGGATAGTTTTAGCGTTGTTTGCGTTTTGCGGATACCAGAATGAAGACCTTCCTGTGCCTGCTCCGTACGCTGTGTGCAGAGTATATCCGCTTGCTCCATCGTCCCATCCTTTGCGACATCAGACGATGATTGAAGGAAGAATCGGACCAAGCAGTAATGACATCACCGTGCATACACATTTCCCAGCCACATGAAATTTCTCAAGTGCTGTTGCAAATTCCCTTCTCGCCAGCTGCACACATACAGCATCCCCATGTCTCCACCCTCCACCATCTCCCACAAAACCCACACCCTCCTCTCCCTCTACCACAACCTAACCCACCACCTCGTCCCCGGCCCCAACAGCAGCAGCTACTTCATCCCCTTTCTCCTCCTCCCAGCCGCCCTGCTAATCCCCCCCCACAGCCTCAGCCACAGCCAGCTCTGCCTCTCGATCCTCCCCCTCATCTACGCATGCCAGATCCACGCCTGGTACACCGTCGGCATCGATGTCATGTCCATCAACCTGAGCTTGTGGAGCTTCGTGCTGCTTGCATTGCGAGATCCAAGGCGGACGCATAGACGGGTATGGATGAAGCCATCATCGACAGCTGTGAAGGGTGAGGAGGTGGTGGAAGAGGCGTATCCGGTGCAGCTGGGGAGACGGATACCGTGGGTGTTGACGCTGCTGGTGTCGCTTCGGTTGACGGGGTGGAGGATTGGAGACGCTTCTCATGATAGGACGCAGCCGCCACGAAGGATGAGTCGGAGGGAGTTTCTTAAAACTGCTGTGGCGACGATCGCGTGTAGCTATGTCATCTTGGATGCCACATCGTGCTATGTGCGGACGGATCCTTACTTTTTCATGTCAGGAATGAATGTGGATGCCGCATATCCTGCTCCAACTGCAGATAAGCCGATGGTTCTTGTTCTGCTGCGATTATTTCCTCCACGACTGCTAAGATCTTCGATCCTTGCGGGACAAATATTCGCAATGGTGACGAGTATGTTCTATCTGCCGACTCTGCCAGCGATTGGCCTGAATGCTGTTGGCTTCCTCCCAGACCAGTGGAGTCCACAGACCTGGCCCGTCTTCTTCGGTGCATTTGCTGCTGTAGGTGAAAGAGGACTCCGAGGACTGTGGGGATCGTGGTGGCATGGGATGAATAGACAGATCACGGCGACTCCAGGCCGCGCCTTGGCCCAAGCTCTTGGATTACCCTCCGAATCCCTTGCAGCATATGCACTCTTGACAACCTCGGCCTTTTTCTTCTCGGGTGTCATTCATATGGGCTTGATACCGCCGGAGCCAAAATCGACCGTGCTGTCAGCGAACGATATGAGGCTGCGTTTCGCAGTCTTCTTCTGGGCCCAGATTCCTGCGTTTGCGGTTGAAGTGGCGGTATCGAAAGCCATTGCTCGGTTCGCACCCCAGATTCCATCGTTGCTGGCTTCAAAGATGGCCGTTCTGGTTTGGACGGCCGGGTGGCTATGCTTGACACTTCCAGTCCTGACGAGTCCTTTTCGGGAAATTGGATACTGGACATATCACGCGGTGCCTGTCAGCCTGTTGAAAGGGCTGGCGGGAGAGGGCTGGGTAATGTGGTGAAACGTCGCTCATTAGATAGACCAATCTTGACCTTTAGATAGACCAAAAGCATCCGTAGTAGTCCAGGTGGTCGTGGAAGAGCCATGGGTGTTGTGGCCGGGTCACTCTCATGAGATTGCATTAGAATGTCCTGTAGCAATGTGCAACATGCAGAGCTCAGCATATGAAGCCAATCTGCCGTGAAAACCTCACGGATCGTCTTTCCGCAGCTTTGGAGCTTTCAGAGTCTCTATCGATGGCCTCGGTTCCTTCTCCTCAACCTCCTTTGGGAACCCCAGCACCTCCCCTATCAAACCCCTAGGCTTCGGCACAGGACATTCACGAGGATTCTTCCTCTTCAAAACATCCTCGTCCTCCTGATGTTGTTCCAGCTCCAGCAACTTCTCCTTCACCACTCCATCCCTTTGTCCCTCGATTACAGCTTGTGGCCGTCGCCGCCGTCTTCGCTTTCCGTCTGCACTGATTTCAAAGTCTCCATCCGCAAACTTGACGCGGGGTGCAGGGCAGGGGAAGATATGTGGCATGCCGACGACGAGGAAGGAGACGAGAAGTGTGGTGCCGAAGAGGGAGGTTGTGAGGCGGGATCGGGGGTGGAGATGAGGTATCATGGTCGTTGGGGATTGAGGGACTTTCTAGTGTTCGAGTGCGTTAATGCGAAGCCACTGCTATCGAGCGGACGTGTGCCTGCAGAGGAGATATAGTATGGGCGCCAATGAAGACTTCTCACCCTGGGTTTGCCTGGGATGCGTGGATGTGCTTGGATATAAAAAGATTGACCGAGGCTGCGAAGTGTGGCGCTATCAAGATCAGATTACGCGCTATTTCTGGTGGGAGATGTCTTACAACTTCATGAAGCAAGATAGCTTACATTTGTACCCATCAACTGTATGAAAGGACTGATACAGCCGCAAGAAACCCATACTTGCCCACCAGCTCTCTGTGTGTTCCACAATATTCGAAACCTCCACCTATCACCAAGAAGATCCATAACCTCCCAATTCTATGCCCTGCCTCTCGTCATAGCTGTATAGATCACCTTATTGACGTGCATATTGATCTGGAAGGGAGTCGATGAGAACGTAGCAAAGACTGCCCGTGATTAAACACAACAACAGATCCTGTGCTCAAGCAGCAAACAGCGAGCAAGGCGTTCTTGCTCGCCCATTTGGACGAGGATGAGCGACCTAGATCGGTACAGTACACTCAAACGCATTCACACAGAATTTCATTGACACAATACAGAGCCATATCAGAGCTTCGCGCCTGCAAGATCATCCCGGAGCCCCAAGTCCGCGAGATTTGCCACAAGGCACGCGAGCTACTGATCGAAGAAGCAAACGTGGTACAGGTCGACGCGCCAGTGACAATATGTGGCGATATCCACGGCCAGTTCCATGACCTGATGGAGCTATTCCGAGTCGGCGGCGACGTGCCAGACACAAACTACCTCTTCATGGGCGACTTTGTGGACAGGGGCTTCTATTCGCTAGAGAGCTTCCTGCTGCTGCTGTGCTTGAAAGTCAGATACCCGGATCGGATAACGTTGATAAGAGGGAATCACGAGAGCAGGCAGATCACGACAGTTTACGGCTTCTACGATGAATGTTTACGGAAATATGGTAGTGCGAACGTGTGGAGATATTGCTGTGAGGTTTTCGACTACCTGGCTTTAGGGGCTATAGTACTGGGTACGAGTTCGACGCTGGAGCCGGGTTTCACGGACGGTGCACAAACGATAGAACCAGTTGATGATGAGGTGGAGATTGAGATTATGAATTCCAGGAACGAAGTCACAGCCCGATTCCCACGGGGTAGGCGACGGATATATGAAACCGATGGTGCAACTGCTTCGCCAGGGGATCCACCTTCCAAGAATGGGCCTGCCGGAACAGGAGCTTCGGGTAACAGCGGTGGCTCCCAAAACAGTGGGGGAGCGGTGCTGTGTGTACATGGAGGACTGAGCCCGTTGATCGATAGCGTGGATAAGATACGGCTGCTGGATCGGAAGCAGGAAGTGCCTCACGAAGGCGCAATGTGCGATTTGTTATGGAGCGACCCTGACGAGATCGACGGCTGGGGTCTTTCACCTCGAGGCGCAGGTTTCCTCTTCGGCTCTGACATCGTCAAGCGCTTCAACCACCTGAACGACCTGTCCCTGATAGCGCGAGCACATCAGCTGGTCATGGAAGGTTTCAAAGAGATGTTCGATTCCAGTATTGTCACAGTCTGGTCAGCGCCGAACTACTGCTATCGATGTGGGAATGTTGCTGCGATACTGGAGCTTGGAGAGGACACGAGCTATGGAGGTACGATATCGAGAAGTAATGGTGATGTGGGAAGGAGATTGGAGGCACCGCCGTCGAATAGTCAGCCGAGATCAGGGCCAGGGAGGAGGTATAGGGTGTTTGAAGCGGCACCACAGGACCCGAGGGGCATGCCGGCGAAGAAGCCTGTGGCTGACTACTTTTTGGTAAGCAACACGTCTCTCCCTCTTGAGTACCCTAACGTACGCCCAGTAACTATACCCTGGAGCCGCTTGCGCTGTATGCCTGAAAGTCAGAGCCCAGCGCTATCGTCTTTACCATAGAGATACCCAGTGCAAAAGCCGAGTTTCTGGTGATCGTGTGTCAGAACTATCCCCAGCGCTGCTGATCGCCCAGTGACATCCGTCCCTTGACTAGAGATCCTTCCTTTCGCTTCCCTATTCCATGCCCTGGCAAGGCACTCGTTTCCGTAGCCTCTGTCACAGCGTAGTCGGGGCTTGCCAGAAGGTAATAGAACGTTTCTTGGAGATTTCGTATGAGTCTCCGTGACCTCTCCCCTGACATCTAACTCCCTACAGCAGCCGCTACAACACCAAGCAACCATCTGACCCCAACAGCCACATATAGTCCTCCAGAAGACCCAAGATCATGTATGGATCACAGCCCCAACCCCATCCGCCCCCCCAGCCGTCGCACAACTATGATATGCCAAAAGTGCATTCTTCACCGCCGGACAATTAAAAGACAACTGATCTCCAATAGCCATACAAACATTCGCCGACGCCAAACCCGCCACAAACGCACCATTAACCGGAGAACTTGCACGTTTTCCCTTCGTATGAATGACCCCCGAGCCTGCGGGGGACGATTGCTGACTTTTTCCACCACCGAAGATGCTCGGATCGGGTGTGCCTTGGTTGTTCATGCAGTCGTTCCACATGTTGTAGGCGATCTGTTCGCAGCCGCCGAAGCAGGTCAGGCCGGCGGTTGTGGCGAAGGGGTTTGTGGGGGAGGGAGCGGTGACTTGAGCGAGACAGAGGGAGGAGCAGGTTTGGCCCCATTTGCTGGCGTCGACGGAGCAGGAGGCGCCGGTGTTGGTGTTAGGGCTCTGGCGGGTGTCGAGGGCGCGTTTCTGGGTGCTGGGTTGGCTGCAGGTGCCGAATTGGTAGATTGAGTTGCCGTTTGGTAGGATGTTTGCTGTTGTTACCGCGGAGGTGTCGCCGGCTTTCTTGAAGCAGTTTCCTGTGCCTGAATTTGTCGGGTATAGGACGTAGAGAGGGTCTGTGGTGCGGGCGCCTGCGGAGTTGTAGCCCAGCGCACCTCCGATTCTGGCATTGGATATCTGTGTGAAGGCTGCTGTACATTGAGTCTGTGAGGGGACGGAGTTGTTCGGGTCGACCCAGAAGATCGCCGTGCATTGGCCGACTGTCACTTGATAGTGCTTTGACATATCTTTATTGGGTGAGCAGATCTGCGAGAATGCTGATTGACAGTCGCTTTTTGGGGCTGCTGTCTTGCAGCTGGCGTCATCGGCGCTCCATGTGTAGAGATCTGAATTGGGGTATGGCGCGGCTGTGGCTGCTTGTGGCAGGGCGTTTGTAAGATGGGTGAGGTAAATGGTAGCGGCCAGCGCTGTTAGTGTTTGTAAAGTGAACATGGTGACCGTACAGACACAATTGTTGGAGACTGGCAATGAATGGAATATAACACAGGGAGAATTTTGTACAGGAATTGAGGTTCTTGTGACTTGCTGTGGAGAACGATCTGTACTGTAGGGAGGAAGATCGCGTTATATAGCCAGAGAGGCCATAATGGAATATGGCAGTGCAATTAATAACGATGAAACGAAACAACGGTACAGGCCGAGTGTAACGATACTCTACCACATTTTAATCTACCGTGAAGCTTTGAACAAGGGCGTTGGTTGGTTCCTGCAGACATGATACTTGTGGTGCCACGGGTCATCTACCCACGGCTATGCCCTGGGATCGGACGACTGTGAATTCAGTGTCTCCAGACAGTGGAATGTTTCTCCATATGTTTGAGAGTTGCGGATCGAGTAATCTTCCGCCAGTGAAACACTCCCATAGGCGCGTGTTGCTCATGTCGTACTCGCGACCCATGTGGGAACAAGAGTATGCACCGCCTCGATGATGACAATTGTATTGTGAGAGACTCACCGTCGATTCAGGTGGAGGTTCATTGCTTTGGCTGCTGTCCTCGGCTGCGCAATTCAAATCTGACGGAGATTGCGGATACACCAAATGGAACCGTTTGCTGACATCTCCAGATAGTGAATGATCTTGGAGACCCTCTTGACAACCATGAACAGTGCTGGCATACAGCGACTTGCTCATCGTAGCACCTCCACAGAGGCCTTCGTTCTCGAAGTACATTGTACTGACGGGGACCAGAGTGCCAGTGACATGCCCAGATTGCCATTACTCTAAGGATTCCATAAGAGGCGGCTGGTCACAAGTGGTATACTCATGGTTCCCGGCAGGGTCTAACCGTGAGTCTCTTGGAAACGATAGAGGACCTCCCATGCCCCGTAACGGAGATGTTATAGCCGCCGTGTCTAGTGAAGTCATTGAAATTGGGTGCGGATCTGGCATCAGTAATGCTACCGCTCCTAAGAGGATGTGGGACAGGCTTGAGACCATAGCTTGGGGCGGTGAACGATGCCCCTGTGCCTAACGCATAGGTGGAGGTGACGAGAGGAGCGTTGGATATCTCAGGTTCATCCCGGTGCCTTGGCAGTCATGCTGCGTTGACAACGTATCGTCCTATACAACCAATCAGGTAGTTATGGTATTGCATCCACTCTGTTACCACGATTTGATCAAGGAGAGCTAGAGATGAGGAGAGAAGAGGAAAAGGGTTGTCATTATGCAGGAAGACCTTGGCGATCTTAGCAATGTTTACTGACTAGCGTGAAGGCTTCAAGCCTAAACGGAATAATTAAGCCTTACTGTGCCATATCCAACACACAGCGTTCTTCCCTGCAATACTATCCTCAAGGGGACAGTCTTTGATATCCAAGTCACGCAGGAGTCTTTCGCAGCTGTTCAGGTAACTATCCTGATAGTAGGAGCACCCTGTTAGCTATTTCTGTTTGGATCCAATGCCACTGGTTTGATCCATATTCCCAGTATAGGACGATCAGTATGCGGGATACATCACAGTTGATCAGATGATTAGATGAATCCCAACATTGCTGCTCTTTGACTCTTTATACCTCTTTATTATGGCCTTTTAAACCGCGTTTGGCTCGAACACTCTCAGGAATCACACAGCTCCTCCCTTGCGGTCCCTGTATCTATTGAGTCTAATGCATCTAGATTGTCGTTATGTTGGAAAAGGCCAGACCGTTCACAGTACCATTCAGCGTCAGTATCCCTCCAGGAGACCGTGGAGACCAAGGCGGCATCGCGTCGCCGCTCGGAACAAGCTGATTTTGCCACGAATTGGTAGCCCACATGAACACACCAATAGCTTCTCTTCCACCTAGGAAATGTCAGATCCATAGCGACACTCTCACCGTACCTATCAGGCAGAGAAAGCCTCAAGAGTTGGTTACTGCGTACCTTCAGTCGCCATACCCGGAGTTTGATTCATCATAATACAATTCTTCCTGATTCGATCGCCTGCCTCCCAGAGTTCGTGAAAGGAAGCCACATCTCTATAAGCAGAAACCCCTCTTCTTGCAGAGGAAGCGGCACGCTCTTATCCTGGAAGAACCTCAACAGCACAATAGCAAGCGTACACGTCCCTTTTCCAGTCAGATTCTAAATACAACATTCGTACAGCGTCAACTGACCAACGGTATATTTCCTAGGTGTAGACCTTGATTTGAGCCCTGGGGTCCCCGGCATCTTCGGGCTGAGGAATTCAAAGTCGTCCTTTTCCCATTGTTTTGTGCGTGGTTTAACTTCGATGTCGTACAGCTTGTCGACGGTAGCAAGGCAGTCTTGTTGTGAAACGCCAAGTGCAGCCCATTTCGGGTCGCCTGTGCAGAAGGTCGGTATAACTTGAGGTGCTGGATTGATGGCCGCTGATGCTACCAGTTGGATCGAAGTCGAGAGAACTGCCAATGCTAAGAACAGGCGAGAACATATGCGGGATATCATTCCTTCTGCCATGTCCCTACGGATACTGACGGTTTCTGATGGACTTTCGCTGACTCTTTGACGAGGAGGTCTCCCGCAATCCAGTAACCAAGAGACACTGCAAAAGATCTGTCCTCGGAGTAGGAAACGTTGCCCACATGATGTAATCATTGCGGATAGAGGGAAAGCAGTTCTCCACCACGTGTGAAACACGGTATCGCTGGCGCATCGCCCTGGACCCCACACTACATCCGCAGAAATCATCTCATCCCGCGCATGTCATTGGAGACCCCACAGTGCTATCCGGTTTCCGACCATCATATCAAGATACGCGCTATTTCCGATCCGTCCGTATGTCGCTCACTTCCTCGTGGGCTGATCGGAGGGATCGCATACAAGAAGTCAGCGGCACGACGTAGTGTGGGTTTCGCTTGCCGTCGATGATTCACGATATTCGATCTGTTAAAAGCCTATTATATAGTGGAGAACACGTTGTCAGGACATCCCAGTATGTACTTGGAGAAAGAGTGTACCCCAATGTTCTCAATGTATTCAGCAACTAGTAGTAAAGTGATATCAGCATTATGAGAAGGGTGGAGAAGCTTGTCCGGTCACATGATGGAGACTCACAGTATTGCATGTCAACAGTTTCCTTCACATCGCCGGTAATTGATAGACTAAGGTAGGGTGTGTACTCTAGACTTAATCAGAAGAGCGTAGTCTAGATAATCTCAGCAAAAGAATGATCAACCGTCCACACTTACCTCCATCCCATCCCCAACTCTATACCTCTCACGAAATCCAACGCTTGGCAGCCACCACATTGCCCCCAGAGCACTTCGTACCCGCAGCGAGCTTGACCCAGATAACATTCTTAGCCTGTGAGCACATTCCAACCTTAGCTCCATCAGGCGAGCAGATAGATTGTCCGGGAGTAGAGCAAGAGCTTGTGGAAGCGCCAGTCGAAGCAGTGTTGGAGGACGGTGCAGCTCCGGAGCCGGAAACACTGCTTTCAGGGGAAGGAGCTGGAGATGCGACCACTGGAGCTACCGCAGAAGCAGGAGCAGGAGCAGCCATCGCGGGAGAGGTTGAAGCCCCGGACTGGGATTTGCCAGATGAAGCGTTAGGGAGGCTGTCGGGTGCGCCGGAATTCGAAGTTGAGCCTGATCCTGAAGATGCAGAGCTTGAGCCCGAGCCCGAAGAAAGAGAGCCTGATGAGCCAGTCCCCGAAGGTGCAGAGCCTGAAGAGCCAGAGCGAGAGCCAGAGCCAGAGCCAGAGCCAGAGCCAGAGCCAGAGCCAGAGCCCGAGCCCGAGCCCGACGAAGCAGTGCCCGAGCCCGAAGAAGCAGAGCCTGAAGATGCAGAGCCCGAAGAGCCAGCACTGGACGAGCCACCAGAAGCACCGCAACTCCCAACAGGCGCCACCCCCTTAAACCCTGTGTTAGTCTCAACCGACTGTCCAGGCTCAGGAAACTGCACATCCCCACCCTCAGCCGTCGTGCATCCCGTTCCAATATTTGCCACAAACAACGACGGAAACGACGCCGCCGCACGCTCTGATATCTTCGAACTGAAAAAATCCTCATAATCATTGCGAGGCATATCTCTCTTGCCAGACCCACCTGTAACCTTGACCGATGCGCAGTTCATATACATCTCGCGATTACCGACCTTGTTGAACCACGTCCAAGCCAACGTGTAGGCGCCAGGAGCGACACCGGCCGGGATGCTGTACTTATACGTATCGGGATCGGCGGTGGTGCCTGGACTCGCGCCCTCGGGGAGGTTGCCGGGGGTGTTTCTGGCAGGACAGCCGCCTTCGATGGAGTGGATGACCATCCATTTCGAGCTCTTCGTCGCGGGACTGTCTGTCGTTAGAGCGATCTGACAGGAGCCACCGCCATGGACAGCGGTGCCGTTGAAGGAGAGAATCTGTTGCTGGCCGATGGCCATGTCGGTTACAGGGGCGCCGGTGTTGCTAGTGGCTTTGCAGGGGAAATTGGAGCCGTCGGCTGCTAGGGGGGATTTGTCCGGCGTGCCGTATGATGCTGGTGATGACATTATCATATGGGCATTGCCTGTGGCGAGCAGAGTGATGGCTGTGGCTGCGAGGGTGGACTTGAGTGAAGGCATTTTCCTGGAAGGCGTGATGTTCCTTGTGCTTGGGTAGAGGCGGTTGGATTGTTGGATTGAATGTGAATGTGCTTGCGGAAGGTGTGGTGTGTGGTAAGGAAGGAGAGATAGGGACATGCACCGCAGAATATATACATGTAGGATGTGAGAACCTCGAATGGCTTGCCTTTGAGCTAACAATGGGTATTATGTGTATTGTTACAATAGACAACGGATTACGATAATAACAATCATGAGCTCAGTAATGCAATGCAGATTGTTGTGAATAATGGTAGACTTCGTCACAAGGATCAGCTCGTAACAAAGGCAAAACGTGCTAAGAGTAACCAACATTGCAATTGTGTTTCAGTAAGCACATGATCATGCAAACACTGATAACCTGCACAAATAGAACAAAGAATGAGCATCACCAAGATTCCGCCACTAGCGCGAACGGGGGAAGTTGATTGAGATGATGAAGAAAGGAGATCTCTAGATGGGACAATAACGAGCAAAACATGGGGATGCTCGGGGTGAGGGCAGAGGCAAACACGCGATGGCATAAAGGCTTGACAGAGTAGAGAAACCTATACAGGCTCCGCCGCACATCACCATGTACTGACAAGTATATTTATATATCAAGGCCTTTTCATTCATATATAAGAAAGGGTTCCGGACTTTACACACCCAACATGATGCATAGTAAGCACATACAATCGTTAGTAGTAGCAAAGGAGTTGGGCCAACACAAGACTGAGAACAACACTTACCTCTAACACCCTAGGTTCCTATCTCTGGACTCCGAAGCTCATCCATCTTCACCCACTTACCATCCTCTCTCTCCCGTAATCCCTCGTACCAACCGTTAAGACGCTCTTGGGGGCTCCAAATGCCCGCACCAAGTGTTCAGCAAGTCCGTGACACCATCAAGACTCTACTCCAACGAAATCCAGGAGCGGGCAAGAAGAAGCTCGTTCGACTATTGAATGAAGAGAATAAGTGGATTGTGACTACCAAGGACTTTCACAGACATGTGCAAGCGCTAGAGCATGAGGACGAACCGCCAGCTCAGGATGTCCTTCACGAAACTATCAAGACATTGCGGAGTCAAAACCCAACGATGGGGCAGAAAAAGTTCACCAACGTGTTGAACACGACACACGGATGGAGTATCCCAACGAAGGAGGTTCGAGAGTGTCTTGTGGCAGTGGATGGCGAGCTTGCGGGTGAAGGTTCGGATGTCGTGTAGAGAAAACTGCATGATGGAAGGATGTTTGGTCGATTAATAGGGCATACGTTCGGATGCATGATGTGTTGGGACTGTCAGGCCGAAGGCGTTGACTTTAGCTTGCGTTGTCTGAGAGCCAAATCGCATGTGCAGAGGACTAGCCTAATATCGTTGTCTTCTATTTATTTCCTCTAGACTGTTGCCGGAATGTGAAGCAATTGTTACAATGCCTCGCTTCTCGCCACGTGCTTAGACGCTGTGACGCTGTAAACGCCCTTTGTTCTTTGTGTGACACAACCGGCAGTCCCGGACGATTCGGATAACCTTGAACCGACGACATGTTGATATCCTCGCTTGCAGGTCTTGGGAGAGTAGAGCGATGGATGCTCTGTTATCGTTATTGTTGTTGGATGGACTTCTCCCTGCAGCCAGTAGACTTCTCAACGTTTTACCAACTGTCTACCCACTAGGACTTGAAAGCGTCTGCATCATAGACCGCACCAGCCTGTCTAGAAGTATCACTATCTAATGAACATAGATTCCGCAAACATTAGCGATCATGTGATATGTAAATACTGATGGAAGAATAGACCGACGGACGACAGATGAAAGTCGGAGTTGACCGATCATACCAGCCACAAGGACCGTCCCTGTAGTATACATAGTGGTAGGGATGCTGTTGAGTCACACGGTTCCAGTAAGGACTGTCTCTTCCCCACACTGTTCTTCTGCGCCTTCATGCATTCTTGCTCCATTCATTTCATGGTTATTACGCATTGGCATTGAGACCTTAATCCACACGGCGTTGCGAGCGAGCCATCCCCATCATGACGTCCTACTGTCCTCTTTCATGAAGCAATATCTTGCACTTGTATGACGAGCGCCTTCTCATGGTCATAGGAATATCAATTCAGTCCAAGTGATAGCGCAGAAGAAACTCCAGGCGCGGGGCTCAGACGCTTCCAATTCAGCCCCCAAAACATCTCGCTTGCACCCCCTTAGCTCCATGCGCCTTCGACATGGCTTGATATCATTGGTCTCTCCGGGCGCCATTAGGCAATCTCCGTCTGCTCTGATACGCTGGGAGATGTAACCTTTCGCCGTATTGGGGCATGGTGCTGCCATCACGTGTCGGGCTATGGGGGGCCGCGGGCCAAAAGTCCATACAGAATGTGCGCTTGAAACATGGCGCAGAGCCTGCGACAGGGTACAGTGAGGCTGAAGGTGTGCGGCGAAGCTGCGCGGATAGGGAGGGACGAGATGCCCTCTTCAGAGGAGCACCGTTGCTGCCTCTCATTGCAGTTGCTATAACTTCGTTTCGTCCCAAGCTCCATTGAACCTCACCTCGTTATAAATATCGAGAGCTCAGCAACCTCACTCTCCGACACCATGGACGACAAAAGTAAGCCCACAGCCTCGTCTCATGCCTGAACCGCCCAAGACTGACTCAATCCTTCAGCATCAGTTCCCCCTTACCAGGCAAACCCAAGCTCCTTGCCACAAGCCGCACACCAAGCGCCAATGCACACCGCAGACAGCTATACCTCCACGCCCGGCCAGCCAATGGTGCAGCATGAGTAAGACTCTCCAACGACTACGCCATATACCTCTCCAAGCCCGTCTATACTCCATACACCAGCGCTAATCCTGAAACCTCCACCACAGTATATACCAAGGCCAACCCGCCATCTCGCCCATGCAAACAGGCACCACGAACCAATACCCCAACAGCCCAAACCAGTACCCCAACCAACCCCTCGGCTCCCCTCCCCTCGAATCCTATCAGCATCAGCAGCAGCAGCCCCCCCCTCTGATGGACCAGCAAAAGGTAGACTACTACGGCAGCCAGCAGCAAGTGCCCACGCAACAGCAGATGCCCAACGCACAACAACAAATGCAAACGCAGATGCAATACCACACCGCCACACCATTGGCGAATCTAGGCGAGGGAGCCTCACCGGTCGATTGCCCTTGCTGCCGCCAGAGAGCGTTGACGAAGACGACTTACCATTCAGGCAACACGACAAAGTACGTTCAAGTCATCTTTCCCTATATATATACTTTCTCTCTCCATACATATATATATATATACTAATCCACATCCCCTCTCAGCGTCTGGGCCCTCATCATCTGCTGCTTCACCGGCCTCGGCTGCATACCCTACCTGATCAGCGGACTCAAAGATGTCGAACACAATTGCGGCCATTGTGGCGTTTTGCTCGCGACCTGGAAGCGTAGCGGACGCACGGTGGTGCATCAGCATGGATAGAGGTGTGGTTGGTGTTGGCTGCTGTGGGTTAAGAGCTAGCTGGATTGAGCTATACTGGGATGGTGCACTTGTTGGGTCTGTGCGGATGGCATCAGCCACAGGGTTCGATGTAGTAATGAGGCTGCTTTTGGGATTTCATACCGGGATTCGCGTCGTTCTGGTAGCTGCCCACTGTTGAGGGGATTTCTAGGTATTTCCATTGATGCTATAATCGTTCCTCAATGCAGATCGACAGTGATCTTTCTGACCGTGATTGTACTATACCAGCATCTTCATCGAAGTGTTAGATCTTGCTTCCTTTGCTTCTTTGTCTTTCCGTTCCTTCGTTCCGCTTGAGATCCTATCAGTTGATATGTGGCACGTACACAGACCAAGATACACTCTCAAAAACCGCATCAGGGAGATGTGCCACGTTCTTGAAGCACTCCACAACAATATACACACGTCCCAACACATACGAAAACCACAAAACGGGGGCCGCAGCAAACACCGGGATGAAAACAACGACAGCAGCCACCCTAGCCCAGAGCACAAAACTCCCTTCTTTTCGGTCCACGTCCTGTCCCAGAAGCAGCTTCATGAGATCCCCACCTCCCTGCCCTAGAGCCTTCTTATCGAAAAGCAGAGCCACCGGCATCAAAACAATCGGCGTAATGGTTACCGAGGAAGCAGCTACTCGCCACACTATCTGCTCCAGTCGGGACGAGAAGGCAGCGTTCCAAGCAAGCATGTGGAGCCCACCGTACATAAAGCCTGCAACGGCGAAGCCAAACCATACCTCGTACGGCTTACTGCCAATCAAAGACAATAGATTCCCGATGCGCGCTTTGACTCTAGAGTCTTCATCGTACAGATCGGAGCGGGTGTAGTGGCGCCAGCCGAGGTCTTCCTCCAAGCGGTATTTCTCGATAGCTTCGTGGGCGAGTTTCCAGCGCGCCATGTCTGCGGGTGAGATGTGGTCAATGGCTGTTTTGCGGACGCCCAGACCTGCTGGGAAGGTCATGCCTGCTTTTGCAAGAAGGTTGGCATGAGCGTGGAGCCAGGAAACAATGCGAAATCGAAAGGTTTTGCCAGAATTGGCTTGGTAATGACGGTCGAGCAGTTCCTGGTGGGTTCCATCGTCCGAATCAGGTAACGGAGGTCCGTCTCTCATTCCCTCCCGGCCCACTTTAGCGATACCCCTGGTCTCCACCCACGGATCGGACGTTGAACTCGAAGGTCTGCTACCCCCAGGAATCAGGTCATCCAGTCTGGGATACCGATACATCCAGATGGCATCGAATTCGTCCCTCAAGCGCCCATGCATATCGTACGATTTGAATCCCCTAGCACTCACCTTTGAGGACATCCACATGTATGCCAGCAACGGCTGCACCTTGTACGAGCCGATCAGGGTCGGTTCATCGACGTCCAGCGGTTTCTGCCACCACATTGCATATATGAGCAATGCACAGGCAGCGTGACCCATGGCGTTGAGTTCGAGCAAGCTGATAGGCAATGAGTTCGCCAGACCTACGCATTTTAGGAGTCAGCATGCTTGATGCAAGAGATAATTAATCAAGACAGGCCGGGGTACGGAGCACAAAGAGTGCAAGAGCTTCCGACGCCCGGAATTTCATTGACAATTACACTGATTAATAAAAGGCTCAGATAGACGACAGGCCTAAAAGAGCAAGACGGACCGCATGGCATCAAGACTAGTTTCGCAACCCAAGGAAAAGTCTCCGTAAATGGACTTACGTGTGATGCATGACATACAAAACCAACCCGCTTGCACGCAGACGAGGAACTTCTTCAATCCGTCCGCTTTGCTCTTATCCCTGATCTGGTCGGCGGATATAAGCGGTAACAGATCCGGTTCGTGCAAGAGGAGGAAGCGTAGTCCCTCAGCCGTAAGAGCAGCGCGCGTTCTGGAATCTGGCAGAAAAGCTTCGCTCGCATCGCTGCTATCCAGAGCAAAACCCCCCATGACTGCATAAAAGCCATGAACCATAGTCCACTGCGGCCTAGAGAGCTCGTTGACAGCAACCTGGGTGGCTGGAGATGAAGCTGTTGAGACGACCTTACGCTCTGATCTCCCCGATCTCTTCCAGGACCTGATACAGCTGCTGTAGATACCTCGAAATCTTGATGGCTCGTCAGCCTGTTCCAGCTGCTTCCTGACATCTCGCAACAGCTGTTTAGCCTCCTGTCGCTGCCGCCACGCCACATACACCACCATCTCCGGCGCCGTCAGACCGAGCACCAGCCATTTCGTCTTCCGTAGCCACTGGCGGCCAGACGTGCCATGCTCTGGTACGTTGAGATGTAGCGCCGTCCATGCACATAATGCAATGGTGATGACGCAGCTAGATAAGAGAGTCCAAGTGCCACGACCTTTGGGTTCTGGTGTCCATGGAGTCGTCTGGTTCGTGACATTGCCGAACACAACTACCATAGCACGAGTCCAGGTGCTGTGCTATGTCGTAAAAGAGATATAAGAGGTTTATTTATATATTGACATCGATATTGAAGATAGATTAGAAGATAGACAAGAAATGGAGAGTAATGGAGATATACAGACCTTAGATGGAAGACATGCTCTTGTAGCCTAGTCGAAGCCATCATAGCCACACAAGATGCTAGCTGCATATGCAACAGAGATCAAGTCCGATATCAGCTGATTGATTGGACGAGTATTTGGTAGGCTAAAGTAGTAGCTTCAAGGATGCTGTTCCACGCGCGCGCCTTCCGGGTATACTTGCCAGCATCCTTCGAGCAGTTAGGCTCAGCCATGATTGTCAAACAAGCTGAATCCAACCACGTCGAGGAATTTCAATGATAGATACTTGCTGGGCTGCTCAGTGACTGGCCCAAACGTAAGCAGTAAGCAAGAACAAGATAAGAGACAGGCCATAGAGACCGCAGGATTGTTGTACATGTTGATGAAAATAGTATTGCAAACATCAACGTATCTCTTAGACGCAATGGTGTACACAAGACACCGATTCACGTCCGAAAGCCGCCGGAGACATACGTTGGACTCACAAGGTTTCATTTCAGACATAATCCGTTTCATATCTCCATATCTCACGAAGTAAGCCCAGCGATGGACTATGCCCTTGATCTTGTCAGCGGTCATCATCAGAAGTACATGTCCTTGCTCTTGAATGGCAGAGTCGCGCTCATAAAGGGAAATCTGCTGAGATTGAATGCTCCATGTAGGACGGTGTTACAGAAGTACTTGCCCTGCATCGCTTGTAGGGCGATATGCTTGGTTTGTCCGACAGTGTGAGCTGCGAAGCCGTCATATGAAATATGGTTACTGCCATCTCCTTGGAGGAGGCGGAGATGACTTACCGATGACCAGCTCACGGGTCTCCCCACGTCAAGAGCTTCTCTTCCATCCCCTTGATCTGCAGCGCCAGAGCCCGGGAGTAGAACCGACAGAGCGCAAGATTCCCTCCCATATACCAGAACCCCTCCATCCCACTCCGCCGCCACACTCCCCTCGTCTCGCCCTCCGCATCAAAGCCCCATACCTCGCCCGCCTCCTTCGCCACCTCCTCGCCAAGGATCTCCCCAGCCGTTTCCTGCATATTGCCATAACCAGTCGCAAAGATGATCTCGTCTGCTGGAATCTCATCTCCGTCCGCGAGAGCGATGGAATGTGCGTTGATTCTGGTGATCGAAGTTGCTTTCAATTTGATAGCGCCAGAGGCGAGGAGCGCGGAGCAGCCGGTGTCGATGTAGTATCCTCCGCCTCGCGAGAGATATTTGGTCCATAGCCCGGCGCCGTCGGGACCACTGTCTAGTGAGAAACCGACAGACTGTAGGCCGGCTAGCATCTCGTGATCGCGCTTGGTGCACTCATTCGTGGCGTCCATTTGAAAACGCTTCAGAACAGGCGAGGGGAAAGAATGACCGATGACATCGGCGTCATCCACGGGTGGCTGTGAAGGACGTTAGCACTGGTAATGGACTGGGTGCCTGTTGGTGAGGAAGTGGAAGCTCTGAAAGGCAACAGTGGCAAACGGCATTGGAACCTGAGGTACGTACACCACCTTCGCAATACAAACCTGTCATTGTCACGTCCATGAGTGTCTGACATCCTACTACGTGCGTACTGCTGCGTTGGATCATGGTGACATTGTAACCGTGCTCGTAGTAGTCTTGTGCAATATCGTGGGCGGAATTAGAGCTGCCTACCACTACAGCATTCTTACCTTTACCACTCGCATCAGGTGGAACGCCCTGGAATTTGGAAGAGTGGATGAGTCGATCGCCTTGGAAGGTGTCGGTTCCAGGAATGAGCGGTATCAAGGGCTTGCCACTGGCACCTGTGGCAAGGACTACGTGGCGTGGATGAAGGGTATCTACCGAGGGCAGAGTTCAGTCAGTCAACAGTCGCGCAAATGCGGGCTTAGGGAACGATGTGCATACAGCTCGTCTTCGTTCCATTCAGCTCCCGTTCGAGTTTTACAGTCCATGTTTTGGTCGCATCGTTCCATTCAGAGCGCTTTATTGTGGTGCTGGTCCAGATATTGAGCTCAAGGATCTTTGCATACGACTCAAACCAATCACCAAGCTTGTCTTTTGGCGTGAAGATCTACTGAGTATTAGAAGTTGATAGACTATCTCTATCGGTACTATCCATGCAAGACATACAGGCCAGTGTGGCGGAAAGTCGAGATACGGCATGTGATCGTACCTATTTCTATCAAATTTCGTTCTTGCAGCTCTCTCTCGAGCATTGTAACTCACCAAACAGAGTCGTGAAGTACTAGATGGTGGTAACGACTTCGCCAATTGTCTCCGATACTGGATATGCGGTCAATAACGAGAGCCTGAACACCCAGCTGCTTCAATCGAGCAGCCACTGTCAGACCACTCTGTCCGCACCCTTTATTAATCCTGTCAGTGTTCGTGCTGTCATCTACGAGCAAAATCAAACGCACCGACGATCAAGACTGCCGGCTCTTCATCTTTGAGATTCTCTTCCCTGACTCTCTTGTCCTTCCAATTGTTGCGTCCTGCATAGGAGGCATGACCTGTACCTGTAGGCCTTCGAGTATAGTTCAATTCCTCATGACCTGCAAGTTCAATCAAGAAGGTGAATAGCGTATAGCACTTCCAGCTGCCATTCTCATCCGGTAGCAGTCTCACCAAACCTCTGCCCTTCCCAACATCGGTCTCCACCACGATAAACGACTGTACGCACTTGATGCTTCCAGGAAAGTCTAGAGAAGCAATAGCTGGCTTTCGAAAATCGCTTAAGGTATCAATGCTGACGGATCGAACGCGCCATCTATTAGATGACTCTGCGAGGAACGAGGTGACCTTCTCAGGTCCGTTAAAGGTGCGAAAACCCCATGACAAACAGAGGAGATCTCTCCAATATGATTCTTTGAGGAAAAGTCCAGAGACGTTTGTTTTACCATCTCGGATCCGGTTTGTGAACGATGCCGTCCATTCTGCAGCAATCTTCTCTGGATTCAGAGGCAAAGTCGACTCGGTGACTGGTTCTGGGAAGGAGATATGAGGCAGTTGATGCGAGCCAGGCATCACCCGGTTCGATGGTGGAATACCCAAGGTCGCCATGTTGTGTAAGATGGTATTTCGAGGGCTTTGGGGTCGTGAGATAGGTTGTCGACCACTGTAGAAACTCTGTGATACGTCGTGATTGGTAGACTGTAGGCAGAGCCATGGAGCCGTCCACGCCGTCCAAGCCGAACCAATGGGCCAGTAGCGAGCTTCCTGCTATGTCGTAAGCAGCTACTCATCGTCATGCAGCTAGTATGCTCCCGTACGCCCATATGATGGGATGCTGTGGCACTTCGCTACCCCGCATCAAACTCTTGGGACAAAATCCACAAGTGTACGAGATCAACACAGCTGTGGACGAGTCGTATGTACAAAAGCATAGATCTCAGCTGGGCGGTACCGCGACCACCCAATTCCATTTCGATTCTGCTGGTCCTTTCCTAGCATATTGACCTCAACCTTCGGTAACCATCGTTCCATCGACGACTTGCACTGACTTTGGTGCGGCGCATGTCTTTCTGGTTGCGTTCGATCTCCTCCCCCACTTAGATAATGTGCCACCAACCGAATCCTACAATCGAATCCTACGCTAGGATCAGCTGAGCATGAGGCGGAGTACACCCAGCTCGAAAATCCCCTCCTGCGTTCAATGAATAAACAGAAGTGATCCCACGGCTGTAGCATATCACTGTGTAAAAGCACCGTTGAATGATCTTCACAGCGTTCTTGGTGAGTCGCTTCGGTACCATAGACTCCCTGCCTTCAAGTCCGGGTGAGCTTTCTCAATTTGACGTGTTCTTTGACTGGAATATGCAGTCGTACATGTTTCATCCTTGCAGCAGTAGCTGGCAGCCGTACACTACGTGTTTGCGAATATGCGTGCCTTGAGTTGAAAGAAAGCCGTCCAGCCAACCTCGACACTTCTATTTGCATAGCAAGTTCTTCGTGGATAGGTTACCCAGTGACCAAGGAGCAACACAAAAGCCATGATTCGCCTTGCGTTCTCAGCTTGTTCTTGTACCACCTTACGTACTTACTGTGCCTCATGTGGTAGCGTCAGCCCTCCATCTCATGCTGATTGCCTACGTTTCATTCGATACTCCCCTTATCTTTCTCATGCCTGATGCGCAGCCTTGCGCTGTGTCTGGGGTGACCAGATGTCATTGGACACCGACTTTGGTACCGTCCAGGATGTGATACAGTAAGCGGCGTGCTGCATGAGGCATAGCTGAGGGTGGTGTCCTGATGGAGAACGAGTTTGTGAACACAATAGTTTACCATGGGGTAAGCCGAATCTACAGAAGACGCTGCCTCTTTCCTGAATCGCTCTCCCAAGCACTAGGATCCTACATCCTAAATCCTCCTCTGTCTCTCCAAGTCTGAGATTTTGCTGAGCTATTGTGTGGGCTCAGTGAAAGTAGAGCCAAGAAGGTGGCCATTGACAGCGATGCCCAACTTGGCTAACCCAAATAACGCTCCACCACCTGCACCAGGCGAAGGCAACAGACAGCCTGGTATCGTAGCCACCACGATCATAGTCACGGTGCTGGCGGACATCTTCGTCGTTCTCCGATTGATAGTGAGGAAATGGGTGACCAAAAGCATCGGTTGGGACGATTGGACCATCATCGCAGCCGCAGTAGGCAGGAGCTGACATCCTCTTCTCATCTCAAGCTAAAACGGTATCTGAACAGCTAGGTATCACCAGCAATTGCGCTCTAGTGATTGTTGAAGTTCACTACGGCTTTGGACGACACAAAACCGACCTCACACAACAGCAATATTCCGACTTCACCAGATACTCCTACGGAGAATGGATCCAGACATTTGCGACCCTCATGTTCACAAAGGTCTCCATCTGTCTATTCCTCCTACGAATAGTGATCAACAAGCCATTCATTCGGTCCCTGCAACTTCTGATAGGAGCACTCGTTCTGAGCAATATCGTCTTGACCCTCATGTGGATTCTTCAATGCCGGCCCGTCTGGCTCTCATGGGTCAAACCTGAAACGCCTGGATCCTGTTTCACACAGCTTACGCTTCGAAGGATCATTCTTGCTCAAGCAAGTAAGTCTATGATAACCTGCAGCAGCCCAGTACTCATCAGACTAGTCATTTCCATCGTGTCCGATTTCATCCTAGCAACGTATCCTATCTTCATCCTCCGTAGACTCCAGATGGCGCTCCGAGTAAAGATAGGCTTGTGCATCCTGATGGGGCTCGGAATTGTGTTAGTATATTCACTGCAGAAATTATCTGGTACTGACCTGCTGGCTCCTAGTACCGGGGTTTTCTGTATCATTCGAACCATAGGCAATTGGCAGAATGTCAACGACGACTCTACTTGTCAGTGATGCCCTTGTTAAGACTTGACAAACAACAGCTGATGCATACGGCAGGGAACAGTGTCCCCAACTGGTACTGGCGATCGTAAGTTCTTCCCAGATACTCGAGCCTCATTTCGCTGACGATCCGCAGATGGGAAGTCTGCGTCGGTATCATAGCCGCTTGCATACCCACCCTGCGCCCCGGCTACAAAAGCATCAAGACCCGCATCGCAAGCTACAGCCGTGCACGGTCCAGCGCTACATCCCAGAAACCTAGCGAGCCCAGCCACATGGAGAATGCCAAGGTGCTGCCGTTAGCTGCCTTTCGACCTGACCGCAACGAGACCAGCGTTGTCTGCACAAGGGCTTCGTCAGAGGAGCGGTTTCAACTTCCGCTGCAGGGTTATGGCATCATGAGGACCACGAGAGTCGACATGGAGAGCCAGAGGAGTATTAGTGATGGTCTTCCGGAGCCGGTTCTGAACAGCAGCCGGACTGCTCTGAAGGGAGCAATGGGGACGCTGATCTAACCATGTGCTGGGCAGCCTCGGAGATAGATGTTGAATCGTGTAGATTGTACGGTGACAATACAGAAGCGGGAAGAACCGATAGGTCGCCGTGAGTGTATGCGACTGCGAATGTTGGCTTTGCAATTCTAGCCACTGACGAGGCAATCGAATGATTGCCTGTGTAGATTGCCTCGCTCTGTATCTTGTAACACAAGAAGGGGAAGAAGCAATAGATGTCCGTGAGGGTATGCAACTGCGAATATTGGCTTTGCAATGATAGCCACTGGCGAGGCAATCGAATGAAGGCCTGTGTAGATTGTGTATGGTGGCCTCACTCACCCAAATCGCCGATCAGCAGGCTGCCTCCATACTAAGAGAGGCGCAGTGAGGCGGGTGTAGCACTACTGTATGACCTGGATACGGCAGGATGCTGTGTATGTGGTATTCCGCTGCCAGTGACGTCGAAGTGGCATGCTCGCTGGTTGCACAAGGTTCCAGGTTCAGGTTCAGCTCGGGTAGCACAGTCGGATTCCATCACCTATTCACAATTCAAGTGACCACGTTCCCTCACCATTCCCCAAACTTCATCCCCACCATCTCAGTACTTAATCTTCCCCATCCACTAACCAGCACCCACCTCTCCCTACCCTTCTCCCATCCCAGATTCACCCAACCACAATGCCACTCACCACCATTGCCCCCACCAGCCGGCTTGCCGAAAAAGTCTGCATCGTGACTGGCTCCTCCTCCGGCGTTGGCCAAGCCATGGCCATCGCATTCGCCAACGCTGGCGCAAAGCTTGTTGTATGTGCGGACTTGCGTCCCACGACCGCCAAAGGCGACGGGACGCCCACACATGAGATGATATGTCAGGAATTTGGCGAGGGGAAAGCCGTGTACAAGAAGACTGATGCCACGGTGGGGAGCGAAGTGGAGGCCTTGGTGGCAGAGGCTGTTAGATTAGGAGGGAGATTAGACGTGTAAGTCTTTTGATCTGCTCATCTGTTCGGATGAGCGTGTGACATTATATACGTGAAGAGTGAGTAGGAAACTGGGTGAATTGCTGACGGATATAGGATGGCGAACAATGCCGGAATAGGAGGGACAGAGACGGCAGGGAAGATCCACGAGATGACAGAGGAGACGTGGGACACCACTATGTAAGTTCCCTCGAGTTACCTTCTGATCGGTACGGTCATGTCCAGCCGTGTCGTCCTGGGCACTTATGGCTGATGTGAATGTGTCCGAGACAGGAAGATCAATAGCCGTACCGCTTTCCTAGGATGCAAGTACGCATGTATCCAGTTTCTGGGTCAAGACCCCCATTCGAGTGGACATCGCGGTTGGATCATCAATACTGCCAGCATGCTCGGCTTGGTTGGTCTGAAACCGCAAGCTGGTCAGTGTTCCTTTGACCAGCCCCCATATACAGTACAGATTTTGATGGGTCCTTAGGTGCATACTGTGCTTCGAAGGGCGCTGTGGTCCTTCTCACGAAGCAAGTAGCCATCGAGTATGCGAAAGACAAGATCCATTGCAACGCCTTGTGCCCTGGCTGTCAGTACTTCCCTTCATCTTATCTTTAATGGCGTTGCTCCTCTCCGCTCTAATGGTATGTGCATCACTCATGTATGGGAGCAGATCTCCGCACACCCATGACACAGCCCATCTACGACGACCCGAAGCTTCGCGCTGAAACCGAAGATATGACCCCTTGGGGAGCGTGGGGTATGCCACAGGATGTGGCACAGTGTGCTGTATTTTTGGCAAGCGAGGATGCGGCATATGTAACGGGCGTGCCGTTGGTGATCGATGGAGGTTACACGGCAGCTTAGGAGCGCCTTCAAGCGTGGCATTACAAGCAATGTGCATTGAATCTGTTCGATCGTGCATCATAACACGAAAGTTCTAAAGACCTTGGATTCGATAATGGTCGTCCATGACGCCGATTGAATGAGACAGTGATTACCAGTCGAGATCATTAAGGCGTGCGAATAGACCTCTGCTCTGCAGTGCTTGAGTGGTAAGCTGCCATTGATCTTGGCTATCCCCACTTGGTGGTCTCCATGGCCTCGACACCAGCGATATTAGGATATTCTGGGGAAGTCACATTCACCATGCTTAAGGAAATAAATCGACCAAACCAAGTAATGCGGCCAGTAATCGCATAATGAAACCAGCTTACAGCGATATCTAACTCATAGTCATGTTCTCCCCAAGCGGTCTGAAGCCATGACACGGCCCTGTCCAGGGGTAAGGCTGATTCTGAAAGGTCTCTATCTTGCATATCCCAGGAAGTACTCGATGTCGAGATTTTGGAAGCCTTGCATGCAATAAAATTCCAGGACTGGCCCGGTACAATGCTACCGATAATTGATAGCTCCCATTTGTAGCCTGCAAGGTGGTTCTCTTTGGGACGTCCATGAGCCCGCAATGAGTGGCAGGAGAGGCTTGTGGAAGTGGCTGGGGAAGTGGCAAGTTGATCCTCCTTCTGATCAGTCCTGGGAGTCTTCCCCTTCGTCGCTTCATCCATGACCAGATTTTCCCCACTCCAAGGCGTAGAATCAGGGATCGATCAGGATGAATGAGCTGCAAATATCAAATTCCAATTGCAGCCGATAGAGTATTTAATGCCAAGCGATTCAGGGCTGAGGCTGATCTCTGCAGGGAAGGGATGGAAATCTCCTCCTCCGTTCTCCCTTTCCCCATGACAAAAGGTGACTTATAACCGTGGCGGTGGTAGGGGACACATCTGCCACCGCATGGCTGATGAGTGGTGGAGATTCTTGCCGTCCACCGCGCGATTTATTCAAGGACAACCATGAGACCAACCTTAGTCAGGCACCACAATTGAAGTGGCCAGTGGCGCGTATGAAAAGCTTCAGGGCCTCGTCCCTGCCTGAGGAAAACAATGTCTAGACCGAGCCATCCCCACCCATCTCGACCGCCGGCAGTTAAGCTCAGAAGTCGAGAACGGCATCTTCCGTTGGCCCGAAATGGACTATCGATATCCTAATCGGTTGCGGGGTCGGGTATTGTACATTGAGGAGTTGGGGTGGTGGAAGCCAGTATATGACCAGGGACTCTGCCAGAGCGCGGTCACCTACGCAATGGTATGACCGTCTAGAGCTGCTCGCTTTTTCCGTCCGAGTCTGAGAACCCGACCTTGAGCGGACAAAACAATCATGCTTCAAGTCTATCTCGATCCGTGTACCATCAATTGCCGCAAGGTGCTGGCGGGCCTGGAATTGATTGGTACAAAATACGAGACCAATTTCATCGACTTCTTCGCCGGCGCTCAGAAAAGCGACGAATTCAAAAAGATCAACCCAAACGCCACGGTTCCTGCTGCACGCGATGGTGACTTAGTACTCACAGAGTCGAATGCAATTCTGCAATATGCGGCAGATCTGAACGGTGACGACGCATATCCCAAAGACTTAAAGAAACGCGCCGACATCAATCGCTGGCTGCTCTGGGAGGCCTCGGCTTGGTTCCCCAGCTGCTATGTGTATCTTGTGGAATACGTTGTGAAACCGTTGCTAAAGACTGAGCCCGATCAGGCGGTGATTGATGCCCAAGCACCAAGATGGCACCAACTTGCCACTGTCCTCGACGACCGGCTGTCTAAGTCCAAGTGGGTAACAGGCGACGATGTCTCCATTGCAGATATTGCAATCGCAGCACCAATGCATCTTCATGCAGCACAACGCCTACCGCTTGAGCAAACCCCACATCTCAAGCGCTGGATCGCCGACATTGAGGCATTGCCTTGTTGGCAGCAAACTCAGGGTGCGGTTGACAAGGCTCTGATACCAGAGCCTGATGCAAACGGCACCAAATCTGAAACAGCTACGAACGGTACCAATGGCACCAATGGCGCTACTGAACACAAAGATGTTCGAGCAAACTTCAATTATACCAAAGATGCCCAGCAGCCCACCGAACTGTATTTCTACGAGTCGGACAAAGCAAAGGGCATCCACGAGCCTGGCGACGATCCGCATGAGATGCCGGTGCATGATGGCTGGCATCGCGCCGATTCGTTCTCGGTGGACAAGGAGGGATTTTCTCTTCATAACTTCAAGACCGCTTACGACCAGTGGGATGATGATACAGCCGTGGCAAAAACGTTCTATCCTGAGATTGTCGAGTTCCTGAAGAAGACACAAAGGGCGAAGCGCGTCCTCGTCTTTGATCATACGATTCGTTCGAAAACCAACATCTCGAAGAAATTGACACAGGAGAGCGGCACATCGCAGCGGGCGCCGGTGACACTCGTTCACTGCGACTACACAGCCGAATCAGGCCCGCTACGGGTGCAGCAGCTGATGGGTGATGAAGCAAAAGACTTGTTGTCGCGGAGGGTAGCCTTCTTCAATGTATGGAAGCCCATACGGCGCGTTGTCGAAGAGCATCCATTGGCCATGTGCGATGTCACCTCCTCGCCGCCTGACGATTTCTTCAAGCTCTACCTCCGCTATCGTGATCGCAATGGCGAGAATTATGTCATGCGGCATTCTCCGTCCCACAAGTGGTGGTATTTTCCGAAGATGACTCCTGAGCAGGTCGTCGTCTTGAAGACTTTTGACTCCGAAACCGATGGCCGGGCCCGATTCGTGGGTCACTCCGCCTTCAATGATCCGACATCTCCAGCGGACGCGCCGACCCGTGAGAGCGTAGAGATTCGCACCATGGTCTTCTACTGAGCGGTAAGGATGGTAAGGATGGCATGAAGGCATTTTTGAACGTTTCATAGCACTTGTACCCATATCGCAGTGTTGTGGATTCATTCTCAGCAGCTGTGTGACCGCAGCACATCCGTGATTGACTCTGACATTTCTATGCGAGGAGTAACAGATGTGACACATTCGGTCGACGTTGTATGCTGCCAAGGAAGCGCTAATCCCAAATTGGCCTACAACTTTTAATCCAAACAGCTCTAACCCTTCAGCGATCCTATCCAAATGTTCTATGTTATGACAATGCTATTGACGAGAACACCCCTGAGGTATCGTAGATCCACTGGAGTGCCAACGAAATGGTCGCCACAGCAGAACTTCTACGTTTCATGATCTCACCTGACAATCTCCCTTACTACTCGTCAAGAACCACATACAAAGAGAGAAAGTCATCAGTAAACAACCCGAAAGCCCGCAACCCTTCCGTGCGACTAACAAGGCTCACATCCCAGAACACCAGATGGTGACAATGCAACCCACACCTATTGATTACTTAGATCGTGTAATGACGTGAAATAGGAACAACGGCTTTCAATCCAAGACTGTCTATTTATCCTTCGCCGACCTCAGGTACATACATCTTCTTGATTCGTCCGCAGAGCCATCAAGCGTTCAAGCTTCACTATAAATAAAGCGACTCCCGTATCTGTACAGGTCGTTACCCAAGAACGAAGCAAGCCTAGTCCACACTCATAAAAAGAGTCAGCGTGTGTCTATCGCCAACTCCAGTCTGGCTACCCCCCACTCCACCCCTCACACAGATCCCATTCAACGCCACCCCTATCATCCACAACGAATACCAGGTAGTATAGTCCACCCCCCCATTCGGAGGCGCCCAGAGAGTCATATTACATCGTCCATCGGCTACCAACCCAACGCGTCAGCATGACAATTGAACAGGTAACAATACGAAAGACCACCCACAAGATAGCAGCGTTTGCCTTGCACCCGACGAACCCGGCGCTTCAATTGCTAGCCGGTTGGTGGACGCCGGCATCGTGTCGAGAATCTCCTGGCACGATGCCCTCAGATCGCTCGAGAGCGGTGGACCGGCCGCACAGCGGACCTCAGGGCGGTAGTTGTTCACCGAAGCGCTGACAAGGTTATCACCACCTGCCCACCAATCAGTCCCCCAAAACCCCCATCCAGAAAAAACCCTCTGAAATTCCAATTTCTCAAATCCCCGAAGAAAGAAAACTCACCCATATTCCTCACCACCCCACCCATCCCCGGCCGCCCTGGCCTCAAACAATCATCCAAAACATACAACAACCCAAACGTAAGCCGCTGCGTACTGAGCCTCCCCACAATAAACGGCGGTATCCTCACGTCGATCACACACCGTCCATCCCCTACACCACTCCCCACCCCATCAGCCCCCCCTCTCTCTTCCCACGACTCACGAAAAAAGGAAATCAAGAACTCACGACTAATATACCCCCTCGGCAAACTGACATCCACACCCCCCCAAGCCCCACCCCCGGGAAGCCTCACCGCATACGTCCGTTCAGTCCGATCGGTAGCATCGATCTGCAACAGCGCGTCCGCGCAGCTTTCGGGCGAGATGCCACCGGGGTAGTGTGCGGCCACGCAGATGTGTTGGAAGGGGATACCCAGGTTCGTTGTATTCGCCACATCTAGGTTAGGCAGGAGGAGGGAGGAGCTGTTGATGGTGAGTGCATTGACTGCAATGGTGGCGGTGCTTAGAAGGGCAATGGTGTGGGAAATAAGCATCTTGATTTGCCTGTTATGCTCTCGAATGCAGAAGGTGAGGTTGTGAATGGTAGAGATAGGTATAGATAGATATGGAAATACAATCCGCATCGGCAACGCAATGTTAGTCCGGCATGTACCCAGATAAGCGACATACAGCAGTGAGTGTGATCGATATTGAAGCGCAGCGGTACGCACAGTCCCGAAATGCGTTCTCTCGAAAACCTATATGCGAATACCCTCCATAAGCGCCATCCGACGTCACTCACATCACAATTGATGCACAGATGGAATGGGATGGAAAGCACATATAATCAACTGCACAGAAATAGGAACACTCAAGTGACAAATATAGTTGTATTTAATATGGCTAAAGAAGACGCAGCGTAATTCCTATCAACAACAGCGCAGCCACTCCACGAAACCTTTCAGCAAGAATGAGATCAAAAGCAACAACCATATCCAACTTGATTTACCATTTCCTTCATTCCCAAAATTCCTTCCATTACCATACCATCTTTGATTGTTCAAATCGCGGTCGTGTTGGTGCTTCGGCATCGGCCTATGGTGAAAGGTAAGCCACATCTCCAGCGCCGACTGTTTGATGTTGCGGGTATGTCGAGTCAGAGGCGAGCAGGCTTTGTGGCGATCTCCGGCCTTGTAGTTGACACAGCTGGGTTTTGGGAGCTGCGGTGGTGGCGTTTGGGTGCTGGACTTAGATGTTGGAAGACTGTTGGCGGCGCTGAGGAGGATGGAGGTGGGTTGTCGGAGCTCCTGAGATGTTTCAAGGGTGCTGGAGCTGGGGTTTGAGGAGGGTTCAGGTTACCCTTGGGTGCTGGACCTGGTGTTGAGAGGGTTTCGTCGGCGCTGAGGATGATGATGGAGGTTGGTTGTCGGAGCTCCTGAGTCGGCGTGGAGGTGCTGGGACTGGCGACTGGGAGCTGCTGTGCTTCCCCTTTGGTGTTGGATGTAGGCATCGAGAGGGTTTAGTCGGCGCTGATGATGATAGAGGTGGGTATTTGGAGCTCCTCAGCTTTATTGGAGAGACAAAGCCGGCTTTCAATAGCTGGCGTGCTGACCTTTGGGGGCGGGGAGTGAGAGGTTGGTGGGGGCGGAGAGGAGGATGATGATTTCGGTATTTGGAGCTCCTCAGCTTTATTGGAGAGACATGGCCGGCTTTAAATAGCTGGCGTACAAGTGTCTAGTCGGCGCTGATGATGATGATGATCTCGGTATTTGTAGCTCCTCAGCTTTCGTGAAGACGACACAGCCGGCTTTCAATAGCTAGCTGACCTCTGGGTGCTGGAATGGTGATGTGAGAGGGCCGGCGGTGATGATGAGGATGATGGAGGTGGTATTTGGAGCTCCTCAGCTTTATTGGAGAGACACAACCGGCTTTCAATAGCTGGCGTGCGAGGGTCTAGTCGGCGCTGATGGTGATGGTGATCTCGGTATTTGTAGCTCCTCAGCTTTCGTGAAGACGACACAGCCGGCTTTCAATAGCTGGCTGACCTCTGGGTACTGGAATGGTGATGTAAGAGAGGGCCAGCGGTGATGATGAGGATGATGGAGTGGTATTTGGAGCTCCTCAGCTTTCTTCAAGACGACGGACCAAAGAGAGTTCAGGCTGCATTGCCAGGAGCCGTCTCGTCCGGCGAGACGGATCTCCCCTGCGAAACACCCCGATCGACACGTCGCTGCGAGTGCAGTTTCCGGACCAGCCGGGTCTGTTGCATGGCAACGGTATTGACCGGGACGACTCTCTGTGCCGCACTCGTCGCATCCTGTGGTTTGCAGTAGCGGTGGACGTTCATGAAGGCTTGTATGGTCCTGGAGTCCATGAAGCCGGCGAGAGCGTGGTTGACGATCTCGAGACCCACTCTTGCAAAGGCATAGTGGGCGCTGTGACCGGGCACCCACGTATCCTTGTGCTGAATGGGGATGCCGAGCATCACGGCCCATGCGTTCATGATGGTGTAGAGACCGCAGGTGTTGGTGCCGCCTTGCTGTTGAGGGACGCTGTGGAAACCGCTGTTGCGGTATTGTAGTGGTGTATTGACGGCCGGGTTGGGCCATTGGCCTCTCTCGATCAAGTTGCGAGCTCGTCGGAGTATATGTTGGCAGTTTGGCCCGGCACCGTCGCCTGCGCTGTCGTAGATGCGTAGTTGGACTTCGTTTGGCTCTCCGACCATCTCTGCTACGGCAAGTAGCAGGTGGCCAACCTCTTCGGAGTCCTTGTTCGTGGGCGCGGCCGAGGTCTGTCCGGCGAATGTATCCTTCTCGGCGGCGAACAGAATTGGCATGAGGAACCGCTTGTTGCTTCCAGCCACTGGCTCTGGCTGTGCGGTGTAGAAATAGGTGTCAGGTGGGTAGAAAAGATCCATCCCAGCATATGCGTCTCGGGCTGACCTGGGGTTGCCAGACCTCAGGCCTTCCCACAATGAGCCGATGGCGACCCAGACATCGTCGAGGGTCATGTTTGCCGTATCGACTATCTGGAGACTGGTGGGATTGGTGCCGTTGTCGAGACCCTCTTTGAGTGATCGTCTCACATCTTCAAGTCAGTCGTGCAGGATTGTATCCCAAGGAACGGTCGATGTTGCGTCGTCTCGTTTTCTCTTGGTGCCGTTGCCGACTTTCTGCTCTGGTAAGTATCCGTTCATGGCCTGCCATGAACCGAACCAGAGCAGAGCAGTGTCCTCGATGCTGACGACTGCGAAGTCAGGCAACGGCCCAGCAACGATCTGTGGGCTCACTGCGGTCCCGTTGATCGCAAGGTATTTGAGAGATTGGTTCACAACGAAGTAACCAACTTCACCGCTGTGGGTGTTGCGAAGGCGGCGGAGGTCGAAGGTCTTGTCGACATTGTAGGAATTGGTGGCATCTCCATTGCTCAGGTCGTTCCTATTCATGTCAATAAAAGCAAAAACTCTCAAGGTTTGACAATACTCACAATTCGATGCTCACGAAATCATCATCGATCCCGTGATACACGGGCTCGACTTCTCCTTGACCTGTACGCATGTATGCGTAATATCCGCCACAACGTCCGTCATCTGGAAGGGCATTGTGTTGGAGAATCTCGGTCCGGCCGAGCGTGCGGGTGTCGTGAGCATCTTCCCACAGACGACGGACATTGCCATGGACATGTTTGTCCACGAGGCCGTGAAGCTCCTCGTGGCGATCGCCAAAACCAAGCACGAAAGGAGAAGGGAGGCGGCAAGCTGGAAGGTAAGTCCGTCTGAACCCCTTTGGGAGTTCTTCACTGATCCATCCGTCGTCGTGCAGTTCTTCTCGAGTCACTTCTGGACCCGAGTAAGCAACTGGTGCCTCTGATTGACTTGATGGCTCCCGATAGGAGCTTCTCTTCGTCTTCTTTGTGGCAGGCAGCTCAGACTCTCTCTCTTCCGCCAATTTCCTCTTGTAGTATACGTCGGGATCTACGTATGGTGGAAAGGTCCTGCTTTGGACGGGCGCGGTCCAGGGCTTCGTCGTGACTGGTGGCGCACTCACGACAGGAGCCTCCTTGGGCACGGATGTGCGGTCACCGTTGTTTGATTGGACGTCGACGGACAGAAGATCACTGAGAGATGCGTCAGTGTCGTCGCTGATGCCCAGCATTGAATTGGTCCTGGCTCCACTTTCGAGAGCAATGATTGCATCCTGGACAACCTCATTGAGGTTGTCCTTCTTGGTGCCGTATTGTCGTCTGGTGGCCTTCTTCGTAGGTACCGTCTTGGGCTTTTTGGTGGGAGGTGGTGCGTTGGTGAGTCCGGTCTTGAGCTGTGGTGGCGGCGCACCCGAGAGAGCTTCCAGAGCTCTACTCGATGGTTTGATCTCTCTCTCGCTCTTCCGTAGCCCTTGGCTTGTCGGCGCAGCCGAGCTTGCCTTTTGGACTTTGGAGGCGGTCTTCTTGGGTGCTGGTTTGGCGGTCTTGGATGCGTTCGCTTTCGCCATCGTATCTGAGGTCGATTGAATTGATGTTGGCGTAGATCTGTCGTTGAAATTGATCTATATTTGTATAAGAGAACTTCGGTGATTGCAGTGCAAATATGTGTATGAGAACTGGTGATTGCGGTGCAAATATGTGTATGAAAACTGGTGATTGCGGTGCAGATATGTGATGAGAAATCTGGTGATTGCAGTGCAAGTACGTGTATGAGGACTGGTGCTTGCGGTGCAGATATGTGATGAGAAATCTGGTGATTGCGTGCAAGTATGTGTATGCGAACTGGTGATTGCGGTGCAAGTATGTGTATGAGAACTCCGGTGATTGCGGTGCAAATGTGTATGAGAAATCTGGTGATAGCAGTCAAGTATGTGTATGAGAGCTGGTGATTGCGGTGCAAATATGTGTATGAGAAATCTGGTGATTGCAGTGCAAGTATGTGTATGAGAACTCCGGTAATCGTAGGACAAGTATGTGTATGAGAACTCTGGTAATTGCAGTGCAAGTAAGTGTCGAAGAGAAGTCTGGTGATTGCGGTGCAAATAAATGTATAAGAGAACTCCGGTGATTGCAGTACAAGTATGTGTATAAGAAGTCTGGTAATTGCAGTGCAAGTAAGTGTCGAAGAGAAGTCTGGTATTGCAGTGCAAATAAGTGTATAAGAGAACTCCGGTGATTGCAGTAAAAGTATGTGTATGAGAGAAGTCTGATATTGCAATGCAAGTATGTGTATAGAAGAACTTCGGTGATTGCAGTACAAGTATGTGTATAACAGAACTCTGATAATCGGAGTGCGAGTAAGTGTATAAGAGAACTTTGGTAATGCAGTGCAAGTATGTGTAAAAGGCAACTCTGAAGTAATCACAGTGCAAGCAAGTCATGTAATCACAGTGCGAGTAAGTTGAAGTTGTTTTGTAAAGTTTTTCTTCGACGAGGTTTGCTTCTTTGTAGGCAGCATGAAACACCCACCGGAATCAGCTTCAATATGGTAGCCATTCAGAACAATAGAAACGCATACAAAGGGGCGCACTAACCACAATTCGCAGCGCAGCGCAACCAGCCATCCCATTCAATTTGCATAGGAAACATTGTTTTCGTATTGCGTCTTTGAGAATAATAGTATTCAGATATTATGAAACAGATATTATGAAACACATTCGTCGGTCGGGTTGCATGGTCAATAGAACAATGGTAAAGTATTGTCTGGCTATTAACCAGTATATCGATCGACAGCAGTGAATAGCTTCGAATTGCCCACCGTGCACTTTCGCCACTCCTTGACGTCGCTGCCGCACCCTAGATCTGCGCGAACGTCCTCCGTGCTGACATCTGCCCGCATGCTTGTAATAATATGGGCAGCATATTCGCACGATGACGTATCATCACCGAATGGGAGATCTTCACTCGATACTTCATAGCATTGAGTTGAAGTTTTTGACTGCGTAGGGTTCATGTGGGTGAAGGATGGGTCTGTGTTGAGCGTAGTGACCTGACTGTTCATAGAACGCTGTACTTCACTTGACAGCACCCCAGATGACATGGAGTCATTATGGTACTTCATAGATGTGTAGGGAAGAGAACCAGAGCTCGTAGCCGCCCCATGGTAATGATTGATGCCATTGCCGCTTGGAGCAGGAGCATGGGACGCTTTTCCTTCTTCCAACCCTGCATCTCCTGCTTCATAGATAGCATGCTTTTGATCAGCTCTTCGAGAGCTAAGGCTGGTTCTCTCATCAGCCATGCCTGTGACTCCCTCTCCCCTTTTACCTAGCACCTGCCTCAGTCTCTCATTCTCTTCCCTGAGCTTTCCGTTCTCATTCCGTAGCCTGGCATTATCTTCAGAGACACTTCTGGCAGCCAACTGAATATCTACACTGGCTTGCACCCCTAGAGCCTCGGACTTCCGAAGCTTTGACTCCAGCTCTTGCAGATAGCCTTTCCGGCGCGCTCGAGAGCGCCGTTGGTTCTCGCGTACACGGGCAAGGTCAGACTCGGGACCTGATTGCTGGCGTTGGCCAGTGGGGCTTGCAGTGTCTGGGAGCATATTGTTGATGCCCACCGGCGTTCGTAGAGGCCCAAGCGAAAGGGTAGGATGTGATTGTGATGCCTGTTTCACTGATGAGCCAAGCCGGAGAAACCTCGGCTCGAATTTGCGAGAGGGGGATCACCTCCACCGAGCAGATTGCGCTGTGATTCGACTGTAGAACAGACCATAGGTAACAGCTGTCTTCCGAATGTTCTCTCTCCTTAGGATCTTCTCTATGTTGGTGACAATGGTCTTACTTCACCACGCAAATATGGCAAGTCTGACGCTGCCAAGATCCCAATCAGCGCCAAGCATTTGATAATTTGGGATGTCAGGGTCCAGCAGTCACCGAGTGGCCCTCCAACCCTCGTGCCGGGGCTGTGCGCCGTCATGATATCTCCAGACGTGGAAGCGTCAGATGCTCCGTGACCTTGACCCTCTCTCGCCGGCAAAGCCAGGTCATGAAGGTGTGTACCAGCACGCACGTGTCTAGGATTGGAAGAACACTCCAATCTGCCTGATTATTTACAACATAGACCCATCTAACCTGTGAAGCTCTTCCAGAATTAGCTCACGCACAATATCAAAACCAAGATGTCTTCCAGGCGTATTTACAAAGACGATAATGAAAACGCTCGTGAAAGATTGAATGGTCCAGCAAATGACGGTACCAACAGCGATATCAATGGCAGTAATGCAATCAGAACCGACGAATCCAGGTCATGGAAGCAGGAAACTGTGCAGCAGAGTTCAACAAACCCAAATGCCCCGGTTTCGTCGAATTTTCTACGTGCGGCGATGCTCTTCGTGTATTTCTGGACTTGTGTATACGTGTAAGACTTTTGAAGTAGTACAATATTCGATAACTAAGACTTGACAGCCTTGCCATTACGCAATATATTGGGGCTCCACTTTACTTCGTCAAAAAAGACTACTACTACCGCTTCATGACCTTCACCAAGCAAGGCATGGCATTACTCGTCCTCTCAATGACACAATGGTGGACCAAAACCGAACTTCACGTCAGCGGCGATGAAAGTGTGAAAGATCAGATCTGTAGGCTGCCAGATGGAACAGTAAAGTGCAATTTCGCAGATCGTCTTGTTCTGATCGCAAACCACCAGGTATTGAGACCGTGTCCCTCTCCTAATCCCTCACTAATAACTGTCGGAAGATGTACAATGACTGGGTCTACCTCTGGTGGACCGCCTACACGGCCTCTTTCCACGGCTCGGTCTACATCGTCCTCAAAGACAGCATCAAATACATTCCGATCGTTGGTTTCGGCCTTCGTATGGCGGGTTTCGTTTTCATGTCTCGAAAACTGAAGACCGATCAACCGCGCCTGACACATCGCTTGGCCCAACTTACCCGTAAAGATCCTGCTGGACACCGCGCTCCAATGTGGTTACTGATGTTCCCTGAGGGTACTAATCTGAGTAGGAATGGACGTGCTGCTAGCGTGAAATGGGCAAAGCGGCAAGACATTCCAGATCTGAAGTATCAGCTCATTCCTAGGAGTACTGGGACGTATTTCTGTCTCAAAGGCTTAGATAGAACGGTAGAATGGGTGTATGATTGCACTTTAGCATATGATGGCGTGCCGTAAGTTGTTTCCTTCGATTTCTACATCTACAGATACTGATTGTTGAATATCCTACAGCGAAGGCCAGTACGGTCAAGACGTATTCACCCTTCGCTCCACGTATGTCGAAGGCCATCCTCCTCCCATCCACATGCACTGGCGCCGTTTTGCGGTATCGTCAATCCCGCTATCGAGCCTCGAAGACTTCGACGTGTGGCTGCAAGAACGATGGGTTGAAAAGGAGAAGCTTCTCGAACAGCACGCGAGGAGTGGCAGCTTTCCGTCCTCTCTAGACCAAGGTCAGAGTCTCAAGACAGAGGTGAAGCTTGGTCACTGGTCAGAGTTATTGAAATTCAGTGGCGCACTGATTTTACAATTCATATGCGTTGGCATCATCCTCTTCTTGTATAGCGGAAGAAAGGCTACGTAAAGCTATGACGGTACTCAGAGCAAGCTCAATCCTACAAATGAAGAGAGTGGTATTATTAGATCTTACTGTCTTACTCCCTTTTGCAAGCATCTCCCTTCCCAGATTATCTTCCCACACCAACATTTACCATTTGGGATAGCTCCCATACACTATTGCACACAGGTGTCTGCATAGTATTGCTACAACAATGAAAGCCACTGCACAATAGAAAGAGAAAACCTACCGCCAAAGGCGAATAGATTTCAACGGTAATGAATCGGGGGGTTCGGACTGTTCTGTCATATGGAACAGAACAGTCTAATAGCCCCTGATAGTCATAACTGTGGAACTGGCGATCTGCAGGGGTAGGGGTGCTATTATTGACAGTGTAGATATGTGATGACCCGAAGGGACAATAAGAGTGGAAGAGTACGGAGTAAAACTGAGATAGGGACAATAGAACAATAGAAAGTACGGAGTAGATATTGCCAAGTCTTGGACAATAGGAGTATAGAGTACGGAGTACGATTAGGCACGTGGGGATCTGCAGGGGCACGGATGCACGGGGGCTATCACAGATAATGTGATGACCCGAAGTAACAATAAGAGTGCCGAGTACGGAGTCGTGGTCACGGAGTATAACAAAACAACAGAAAGTACTCTAGTAGACAAAGGAAAGTGCCAAGTCTTGGCAACGCTAGAATACTCGAACAAAGGAACTTCTTCCAGCCACCTCCGTGTTCGCACCATTGTTTCAACGTTTCTGTATTGTCTACTCTTTTTGGAGCTCTTCCACCGCTGTACATTCATTTCATTATTCCCAGGATCAATAGCAGTCCTTTCCGCGACTACCCGATCAGCAACAATAGCAACACCATTGCAAAGACCAGCCAGAAGCCGAGTGAGCCTTGGGGGCACTCTTCAGTATGAGATACTACGATGACGGCGATCTGATAGACGGTCTGGTAAGCTGCGAAAGATCCAATGACTCCAAACCCCCGCCAATCTGACCGTCCCCCAGAAAATAGCCACCAGACCCCTCTCCCCCGAACAACTAGCCGGCGACTACCACGTCGTCTGGACCTTCTGCAACGGAAAGAAAAGAACCCTCGACTGGAGCTCCGACCTCGCCCTCGAAGACTGGAACCTCACAATAAGCCACATCACCGAAGACGAGAAACCAGACCCCCTCCGCTTCACCGCCGCCCTCATGTTCGGCACCCTCGACCTGAAATACACGCTGGAATACCAAAACACAAAAGTGAACCACCTCCGGCTCCTGGAAAACAACGCCCCAGGCAACGGCGCCGTCGAAGACGAACTCGTCCTCACCTTCAGCGACGTCCGCGACGAACAGGGGTTCTCCTACCTCCACTGCAACTTCGCCACCAACGAACACAACCCGGACGACGACATGACCAACATCTCCTTCGTCGCCAAACGCACCGACACAGAGGGCATCCTCCAACTCGGCCTCACCAAGAACGAGAAACTCCGCCTCGGCTACGCCGTCTGGGACGACGGCACCTTCGAGCCCGAAGACGCCGAGCTGGAAATCAACAACCAGAACCCCGAACAATTACAGCAGGCGCTGCAACGCCACATCGACACCTCCGTCAAGATCCACGCCCGCCTCGTCGCCATCCAAACCAACATCAACAAACAAGTCCTCAACGCCACAAACGGCATGCAACAAGCCATGAACCGCGCCTGGCGCTCCGCCTCCGTCATCCCCAACCCAAACTCCCATACAAACCTCACCCAAACCCTCGCCCTCGCTCCAAACCTCACCATCCTCCCAACCCACGAGCGTGGCAAATCCCCCCCCTCCCCCGCCACCAAGCGGCGGAAAACCCACACCGTTTCATCGACATCCGGAGCTCTAGATCCCGAACTGACACCCCCCTCCCAGCGGCGGAAAAAGGACGTGTCGGAGAACACGCCGACGTCAATGTCAATGGAACTGGACGGTCATCATCCGGAACCGGGCTCGGGACAGAAGCGGAAACGGGGGTCGGGGTATTTGAGGGGAAGTGGAAGTCGAGGAGGGCGGAAGAGTTTGCGGCAGTCTACTTGATGTGTCTTTATGTCTTATCTCATCGCATCGCACGCGCTGTATATATTCCTCTGCATCGCTTGTTCTCTTGTTCAATTGCTTGGAAATTGAAAGGGAAAGGGCGGCCAAAAGCGGGCGTCGGCGTCGGCGCTCTTTATTCCATCCTTCCCAGAATCATATCCCCCTTCCTCTCTTCCCATCTCTATCCCCGTCCCACAACTCCCCCTTCCTCTCTTCCCATCTCTTCCCATCTCCATCTCCATCCTAGAATGATAATAGGAATGGGAACGGGTCTTGTCATTGCAATCAATTGCACTCCTCATTCATCATCGATATCAATGCGTACATATCCTATATCCTACGTAGCATAGCATAGCGGCATCCATCCCTCCATCCCTTTCCCCCAAACACCCTATCCAATCCCAGCCCTCAATCCATCCCCTATCCCCCCATCCTCCCATCCCCCCATCCCCCATCCATCCCACTAGTACCCACTTTAGGACACCTATCCATCGCCGGAACTCTAAGGACGAAACCCCAACCCAACCAGCAACCAGCAACCATCAACCAGTACCTACCTATCGTGCAACACTCCACCAAAACTCCATAATATAACTACTGTATGATAAACGCATGGCTTCTTTCTAGTTCTACACTATCTACCTACCTTTAGAATATGCCCCTTCAAATCCCAGAAAGCATCGCTCAATCCCCATCAAAAGCAGCCCTGCAGACAGAAAGCATCAGCCACCTACCTCTGCATCAAGTTTCCCCTCCCATCGATCCCACCATCATTGTAGAATACGCGCTAGATAGATATCCTCAAGCTTTGGCTTCATCGTAGAGTACGGAAGCGCTGGATGTACATATAGATAGAATATACCAAGCTATTTATAGGGAAATATTGTTATTGTTGTTGTTGTTGTTGTTGTTGACCTGCTATATGCGCACTCAGAGGCAAGAGTACTGCTAGAGGCCCCATACGATATGTATATTCTCTCACAGAGTATGCTGAGCCCATACAATCTATCTATCTCAAATCATAACGTCGTCAATACAGTCGTAAGCACATAACGTTACCGTACTCAAAGATCTGACTTCCTCTTCAGCCCCCACGCCCAAGTACATCCCTTCTATCTCTCAAAGCCCATGCTGCCATTGCCATTGCCATTTCCATTCCCATACCTGCCATTTCCATTTCTATATCCCACATTCCCAGCACCACCATCAAACCCCGCATTGCCCTGCTCCGTCCCATTCCAGCTCGTAAACATCTGATACGAGTCCCGTAACCACCATTCCTGATCCTGGATCAACCCCTCCACGCCACCGAAAAGCATGGTCGGTGATGTCTGCTGAGGCGCCGAAGAGATCCCACCCTGCCTCCATGCGTCTCGCGCCTGCTGCCGTTGAGGCTGTTGCTGCTGAGCCTGCGGCATGACGTAGTTGTGCTGCCGGGATTTGTTTCCGAACTCGGCGGCCGATTGCGGTGGCATGCTGAGGGCGCTGTGGACGCTGGAGGCCTCTGGTGTTGTCATTGGGCTGGTGAGGGGGGCGGTGCTTGGGAAGAAGCCATTGGTAGGGACGCCGTGGATGTCGCTGGAATAATGGACGTTGTCGTCGGAGTTGGGGTCGACGGTGGGCCTTGCGACAGGTGGTGGTAGGGGCTGCATTGGAGTCGGAGGCGCCAGTTGGCCCTCTGGCTTGTGCAATGATTCGTGATCCATAAAGGCGCCGTACTTGGCTTCCGCTCGCATGAACGCCTTGTCTGCTTCCTCCGGTACTTCGATACTCCATCGCTTGGCTACCAGATGTAGTATTCCGAGAGTCCTCCGGGCGCAAAGCCAACTTTCACTAATCTCTTCCAGATGCTTCAAGCCGTGAACGATGTCACGAGCGGCATTCTTGTCTGGGAGATTGAGTAAATGTATGGTGCATGCGGAATGAGAGATGTAGACGGCGATGTTGCAGATCTGACGGAGGCCATGAGTGCGTTTGTAGAGGCGGAGGAGCTTGGAGATTGTGGAGGCGGCGTGAATGAGGATCTTTCGTGGGGAAACATTGGAAGGTAGAGGGGTGGTGTTCTGTTTGTACTTCAGAAACGGGCGGAAGAGATGGATGAATAACAGCTGGAAGAACATGCTGCAAGGCGTCAATACTGCCTGATGGTACCGCAAATGTCAATACTCACTGCATGACCAAGACATGTGGCAATTGACCCTCCTTCGGCACCATCTCTTTCGGCAGGTTCTTCCGCCATGCCTCCAACCTCGTGTGTAGTTCGCTCAACTTCTTGAGCTCCGCCTGCTTTCCCAACGGCTTCTCAAGTTGATGGGGATGGTAGAAGTAGAGCAGGAGATCGCTGCTGATTTCGCATAGCTGAGACGTCTGAAGGGCGACAGCGCGAGTTCGTGAAGGCTGCGCGTTGGCCTTACCGATGCCCGAGTCCACGTATGGCGACCACATGTCGGCGTCCTCTACGGGAAATACATCAAACTTCGGGACAGCCATACTTGTCAATGGGAGCTGAGGCTGCCGACCGAGATAGTTCGACCAACACCTGACTTGTCAGTACGGTCAATGCCCAGGCTGCAGACTTACTTGTCAAAGAGAAAGCATCCCCAGATTGTAATCCTTCGAGCATCGATCTCTGTCTCATCAAGGTTGGCGGAACCAGAGTCGATATTCAGGCCCAGGTCGTAGGCCATCCGAAAGCTCATACCACTGTATACCCATCCTCTGGCCTCCCGTCCACAGCCGGCTTCACGGACAGACATCAAGGCCAGTGCTTGTACGGTCGCAAGCTTTGGCTTTTCATGCTCATCATATTGTAAAATCAGCCTCTTGGCTTCCCTGAAGAAGTGATCGCCAGCGGTGGCACAATCCTTGGGGTCGTCCCTCGCTTGAGGCCAAGACGTGAAATGGCAGCCCAAGGCCAACATCGCATTGACCAGCAGTGGGGTGCAGTACTCGGTCTTTCGCTTGAAGTTGCGAGAGGTATTACCTAGCAGGAAGTCGCGCCAGAAGAGGCTCTTGGAGAGGGTGGTGAAGTAGGTGTAGTGCCAGGTGAAGTACATGTTAAGAAGATGCACGACAAGCTCGGGATTCGTAGTCACCTCCGTCCACGACGTGATGGCATCGTCTTGTTGCTCGTATTCTTCCGAGTCGTCTGCCGACATGGCTTCCTCGTCACCGTCTCCAGCTCCAATGAAGATCAGATTGGAAGTCCCCCCGATAATGCTCATGGAGCCATTGTCGAGACGTAGTTTCCCCATCTTGCCTGACAATTCTTTTTCGAACTTGGGCACCCCAGAAGGCGTGCCGCTGTCGGTCGGTGTATCTACCCCATCGTCCTCTCCAAGTGCACCATCTCTTGCCAGTATTGATTCGGCAACATCATCCAAGCTCTCGCATGTCCGTATCTGTTTGACCAGCTCGGGAACCTCATTCTCGGGGAAGTTGAGGATGGCCTGTATGAGGGTCTGCAGGGTGGAATTGCGGGTCTTAAGGTTGTCAATATCTTTCTTGTAGACGCCCTTGCGGCGGTGGTCCGAGTTGGGGTCGTAGATGCATTGTGTGCCGTAGACAGAGGAGCAAGCAGCACAACTCGGTGTGTTCCCATCACACTATGCGATGAAGACGCATGTCAGCCAATGCGCCATTGTACGTAATATCATCAGGCTGTGGCTGGTGAGAGGTCTTCTAGACCTACCTTGGACTTCCTCCTCCGACAGGCTATGCAGGCAGTACTGACGCATCTCCTCTTTGCTGACGCCGCCGAGGCAGGAGAATCTCGATCTCGGTTCTGAGACTTGGAACTGGATCCTTGGGGAAGGGAATCCACGGTAACAGGGAATCCGTTGGTCGGTGAGTGATCCAGGTCGGCCTCGATCTTGGTTTCTCCATCCATCTCCTCGGAGATGCGGGCACCCAGGCACAATATACTTCGAGGTAAGCTTGACCGACCTTTTGACGCTCGTCCCTCCGATGGTAGGGGAGACGCGCGATTATTGTGAATTGGCGAGTGGATGATGTAGATGAGAGCATCCACTCAACCCCTCGATGATATACACATACACCCACAGGAAAGCTGAAGCTGCAGCATTAACAATCAGAGGCGTCGACCCTGGGTGATAAGGGAAATGCATGATTAATGCCCATGTCCACCCACCACTCACCCCCAATCGTGATGCACACGCTCAGCTGGAACTAGTTCTCTTCTATCTATCGGAAGGATTCCTCCCCCAACCTTGCCGGGCCCTTCCCGCCAAATCTCGGCCACACCACGGGCCTACTCTGCATCCTCTGCAACATCTGCATGCCATGCGAACCAACGAACCAACGTCTTGGGAGTGGAAGAAGAAGAGAAACAAGCATCGCGTGCGTGGTTGAGAGATGCAGTGGGGGCTTCTTCTGTTATGGCAGCTTCAGACATCTACAACAGGCTAGCATGGCTTTGTGGCTCAATATGAAACCTGCGATTACGCAGCTCGATGAAATCCAGTGTTGATGTGGTAGAAGACAAGATTACACACCCATCATGGACGCCACAGGAGATCAGGACCTCAAAGTCCAGAAATCCTCACCCGAGCTGATCGCCGAACTTCGAAGATCCCTGGCCCGTTTCCTGTGGATGTCGAATGGCAATGGCACAGTTCCCGTCCGCCGTAAGGTCCGACGGCTGGTTCGAGCACGCAAGACTGACCAGCTCATCAGGCTAGTACGTCTGTCCGTCCTCCTCTGACTAGGACGGGCCTGATCTGCCCTACCCCTGCAGGTGGAGCCCTTTCAAGAATGGCCTCAATTGCTGGATCCCCTTCTCAACGACCTGCTCCCACCACTGGCCTCTGCCTTTATCGAGTACCTCTCGAATCATGCCACCGAGTACAACAAGTCCGGGAAGTACTCATCACAAGGCGTGATACCATTGCCGAGGGCTATCTGCAAGATTCTGTATATTTTTTGCAAAGTCCGAGGCCAAAAAGTGATTATCCGTTTCATGAACAATGAACCCAGGTATCTGGAACCAATGCTTGATGCTCTCGAGTCCTGGGCTCAACCTGAAGCTTCGGGCAATGGATCTCCTAATTGCGAACCCATGATATGGGAAGAGAGGTTTGTTGTACTATGGTGGCTCTCCCACCTGATGTTGGCACCGTTCAATCTTATTTCCATGTCCTCCGACAGCCCCGGCAAGTCTCTTGGTTCTCCTTCCTTGCATATTGACCTACCCAAAGACACTCTTCCTATCGCGAAACGCCTGATTCATGTGTCTACGTTCTACATAGGCTTCGCTAGTAAGGAAAAAGAAGCAGCTGGGCTGTTACTCGCGCGCATTGCATTGAAGCCAGATATGCAATCCAGTGGACTTCAAAAAGTAATCATTGAAAGAGTCATTTCCTTACTCAATCAAGACCCAGGCGATTCGTTGTCTATTCATACCCTTATCGGTATTCTTTCGTTCCTTGCAAAGTTCATTCTGTCCGCCGACAGCGAAGCCCTTCAGCCCTATCTCAAGTCGATATACAGTTCAGTCAACTACATCACATCGAAAAAGTCCCCCTTTTGCGAACAGGTCACCTCATCGGCTCTAGCATGCAAATTCGTGATCAAGATACGTCGCGCCATTGCTGTGGCAGGGACCAAGGCAGACCTTCAAAAAGCTCAGCCGCACATTGGCGAAGAATTGCGAAAAGAACAGCTCGAAGATATCCTGGAACAGCTTTTCGAGGACCTTCAGAGCAAGAACACGTCAATCAGGGTTGCTGCAAGCAAGGCGCTGAGTATTACCACTGTGCAACTCGAGGATGAGATGGCTCACTCAGTCTGTGACTATGCTTTCAACGAATTGTTTGCTGACCTTAGTCATTGGGATGACGTCCAGACTGGGCAGCTGATCTCTCGATCGGACTTCCATAAGCACGGTCTTGAGTCAGGGAGTCTTCCATCGTCATTCAAGCCTAATTTCCGAACAGTAAACGCTGCGAAATGGTAATGATGTCCATAATCTCGTACTGTTTAGATACACCTTCTTTCAGCTCCAGAGTCTCTGTCAGCTCATCCTCTTTCATGGCTATGTCCCTCTTGCCAGATACTCTTGATGTGAATGACTTCGATTTCCTCCCAATAGTTGCTGACTCAGCGTACTAGGCATGGTTTGATCCTCACTTTATCTCAGCTCATATACCACCGTCTGGTCAAAGAAGCTCTGCCCAATGTCGTTGACACAGTGGCTGCCGCCCTGCATTTCCAACAAAGCTCCTCTTTGCGAGTCTCAGTGGGCGCTAATGTGAGAGATGCCGCTTGTTTTGGGCTGTGGGCGTTGGCACGGCGGTATCCTACCTGCGAAATACCTCCGCTCTCAAATGTTGGGACTTTCGATACCATCACCAGAATTCAATCTCTAGCAAATGACCTAGTGGTTACCGCGACCTTGGACCCAGAAGGAAACATTCGACGAGGAGCTTCGGCGGCTTTGCAAGAAATGGTTGGTCGACATCCAGATCAAGTCAAGCAGGGCATAAAGCTTGTCCAAGTTGTCGACTATCATGCAATCGCCTTACGATCGAGAGCGATGCTGGAAGTAGGTATCGACGCTTCCGAAATCGACCCCATGTACTGGCAAGTCATTCTGGACGGTTTGCTAAGTTGGAGAGGAGTAGGCTCGCTAGATGATCAATCTCGACGCCAGGCTGCAGACGCGATTGGTCGTCTGACCTTACGCAGCAGGGCGAAGTTGCCAATTGCGTTTAAAACCGTACACAGCCATCTGTCAAGAACATCTTCTGACCAGGTCGAGTTACGGCATGGTTTGATGCTTGCCTTGGGCCAAGTCGTACTGGCAATGCTCGAATTACCAACGCAAAGGGTCCCCGTCGAGGAACCTCCTACAACATATATACCCAAGGACGAAAAGGCCGCACTATGGCATGTCTTTTATTCCGACGACGCCATGCAGTCAAATCCCCATGCTGATGTGACTATGGATGGCGAGAAATTCATAATTCTGTCCCCGCGTCCAGATTTGAGACTGGAAGCTATGTGTCGATTGATCTCAATCCTCGCTTCCTCAGTAGCGTCTGAAACTTCCAACCCCCAATTTGCAATAAACTCGAAGCCATCCGAAGCAGATTTGCATATATGTATTGAGGTAATCAGTTTGAGTCTTCATAAGACAGATCCGATCGTAACAGATGCAGCCTCCGAAGCTGCAGCCAGAATTTTCCGTATTATTGACCCCTTAGCCCGCGAGGGGTTGGTATGTCAGTGGGTCAGGATCATTGACAACGGGTCATTAGGGCGAAGGAGGGATCAAGTAGGCGTAATCGCAGCTCTCGGTGCAGTGTTCCGGCATGTTGGTGATTGTCAGTACGCAAACTCTCCAGAAAGTGAGACGGTAAAGTCTGGAATCACAGGTCATCAAGGAGTACAAGAGTGGCTTGATAGCGCCCATGAAGACCCGAAATCAACTTCCCCAACGCAGATCCTCATCATCGACACTTTACTAAACCAGCTTCGTATCGAGCATTTCAGAAATAGCACAGAGCACCGATGCGCTATCTTGCGTAGCTTGACGTCTGGTGTCCTTGCCTGCGGAGGTCAGAGTTACTATCTCATTCAGTACTGAATGCTAACGTTTCCAGTGGTCACCAATAAACTCCTGGATACCGTATATACCTCATCGAACGACTACACGATCAACGAAAAAGGCGACGTCGGCTCTCTCGTCCGCGTGGAAGCAATCAATGCAGTCGCCATGCTCTTAGGCAAAGACCTTCTCAACAAGGCTGTCAAGCAAAAGTTCCTAGCCCGTATCTGCGGACTTGCAGCAGAGAAGCTTGACAAAGTTCGATGGCGAGCTTGGAATTGTCTACGGCCATATCTACCAGCGTTCGGCTTTACTCAGGAATTGCTAGAGTAAGTCCAAGTCTAGTTCGTTACTGGCTGTAGCTAACGGCCTTGGATGTAGCACAATCTGTGACATGGCGCAGACTTCATCGATCGTGTATTTCGATATTCTCTTGCAGCTGAGCTCTCATTCTTGGATCAGAAAGCCTCTCATGGAAGGCTATATCACTTCTGCAGGAGCCGGCTCTGAGTCACTTGTGCAGGCTACAAGAGCAGCGTTTGCTGCATATACTGAAAGGACCGAGCGCGAGCTCGGGACCATTGATGGGGTTTCATTGACCACGACTGTCATGGTAAGGATCTCCTCCCATCTTTTCCTTCCTCATTGTCAATTGGCTTGGTTGAGCAACACATTCCCCGGACCCATGTCGCTCTTTTAAGGATCTATATGCTCTACCCACATCCTTGTTTAGTCTCATGATCCGCAACCATGTTCTTTCTTCCAACTCCTCTCATCTTCACCTCCCCTTCTACACCCCCACCCCCATCTCTCCACCCTTCCTCCCAACCCCTCATATCCCCCCCCTCTCCCCTCCTTCCAAACCCAAACTAACACCCCCACCCCAGCAATCCCTCACGGAAAACCTCTCCAACGACCGCCTCCTCCCCCCCACCCTCTCCTTCCTCGCTTACCTCCTCGAAACCCAACTCATCCATCCCCTCCCCAGCGAGAAAACCCTGTAAGCCCCTTCCCCCTCCCCCCATCCCCTCTCCCCTTCCC
>JAABUN010001645.1_pt1 | contig 47140 bp, 40 predicted proteins | sample 5559311 | NCBI WGS metagenome assembly JAABUN01 (sample SAMN10711877, study PRJNA513370) | rock metagenome | isolation source: Antarctica rocks | place: Antarctica: Victoria Land, Siegfried Peak sud
CAGCCGGCCGCGATCCAGCGCTGGGTCTGCTCATAGACCGCATGCCACGGCGGCAGATTGTGCGGCATCATGCGCCATGGGGCACCGGCCCGCACCATCCACCGCAGCCCGTTGCACAGGTCGCGCAGCGGATAGCGGCGTTGCGGGGCATCGGGGTCCATCAAGGTCAGATAGGGCAGGACAAAGGCCCACTCCTCGTCGCTGATATCACTCGGGTACGGGCGGTGCGTGGGTGCTGGGGTATTCATGCGGCCCAGGATAGCCGCCAAGTACCGAACAGGCTCTAGCGCGAGTGCGCGCTCCCAGGCGTCGACGGTGCCCGGGACGGTGACCGCGTGTATGCCGCGCACCGGCATGGTCGTGTCCCCATTCTCACGGAGCGCCTCACGATCGGCCGTGAGCGGCGAACGACCGGACCCGTTGATCCCGTGCAGTCGCCCGCTGGCGGCGTTATAGGTCAGGATGAAGCAATCGCCACCGATGGCGGTCTGGTCGGGATAGACAACGGTCAGGACGGCGTTCGCGGCGATGACCGCGTCGACGGCGGTTCCGCCCTCGCGAAGCACGTCGAGGCCGGCTGATGTCGCCATCGCATGGGGGCTGGCGACCATGCCGTTGAACGCCAGTGCTGACGGCGCGGGCCGTGCGTCTCCTGCGATCAATGCCCATCTCCCTCCCGGTCGGATCATATCAGCCTGGCGGAAAGGAGATCGTGTCGAGAAAGGGAGCAACAGATGATGGCAGCGAGTGACTCCGTCCGACCGCTTCATCCCATTCGACGCTTCGATGTCTTCGCCGAGGTGAACCGGCTGGAAGCGCTCGCCGAAGGACGAGCGGAAGATGAGGCTAAGGGGCACGGCATCTGGCTGGCGAAAGTGGTGGCCGGTCGACGTGGCGGCAGAAAGGCGGAGGCGCTCCGGTCAGAGCCAGCCGGATCATCCCAGCCAGGCGTGGGCCGGGCGGACCGGTTCAAACATGCCGGTGACGAGCTGCAGACCGATGAGACGTTCGACCGGGAGATCATCGAGCGGATGGGCGAGTCGTTCTACGACCAGGTCTTCGGGCCGGCTATTCGGGCCGCGGTCGACCGCGGCGAGAAGTACGAGACGTTTCGCGATACCATCCGGACGGAGTGGAAACCTGCCCGTGCCGCTCGCTCGTGAGGATTGGAAGCGATGGTATGACCACGAGCGCCCGACGCCACTGTCGCGATGGTGCGACACCGGCGGCGGTTGAACCCGCGGCGACGCTAGCTGCCCTGGCGCCGTCGCGCGTGCGCTAGACGAGAAAGATTTCCCGGTGCGGTGGAACGAGGTACTCGCAGCCGTCGACGGTCACGACGACATCCTCCTCGATCCCGACCGGTCCGACGACTGGCTCAAGGGTGAAGACCATGCCAGCCTCGACCGTTCCCGAGGAGAGGGCGCCATAGCGGGCGTTGTCCGGGCCGAGCAGCATGCCGCCATCGTGGGCGAGCCGGCCGAGCTGATGACCGAGCGCGTGAGTGAACTGATAGCCCCGTTGCTCGACCAGCTGGCGGACCGGGGTGTCGATGTCAACGCCGCGGACCCCTGGCCGGAGTAACTCGCTGGCGAGAGCGATGCCATCGCGCACCGCATCGAATGGTTGCTGGATCGACGCCGGTGGCGCGGTCTCGCCCGGTCGCCGGAAGTACCAGGTGCGTTGGAGGTCCGAGCAATACCCTTCGGCACGGACCCCGAAATCGAGTCGGAGCCCGTCGCCTGGCTCAAGCCGCGTCAGCCCGGCTGGTCCGTGTCCGCCGCGCGAGCGAGATGACGTCACGGCCGGGCAGCCCGATGCTTCCCAGGCGGGTCCGACTCCGTAGGTCTGCATCCGCTCGACCGCGATCTCGAAGATGTCGCGCTCGGTCTGTCCGGGCCGGAGCATCGCCCCGATCTCGTCGAAGATGCGGACGGTAATCTCCGCCGCGCGGCGGATTCGCTCCACCTCGGCCGGCGTCTTCAACGAGCGGATCCGGGACGAGACCGCTTCCGCGGAGACGAGTGTCCCGGCGAGACCGAGCGGCTCCAGGACATGCTGCAGCCGCAAGAACAGACCATGAGTGAGTCCGTCGATCCCGTGATCGTTCTCGGAGACATTGATGCCGATGCGGGCCGGGCGCCGGTCGGTGAGCGTGTCGCGGAACGGCTCCCGCCAATCAAGCGAGTAGGGCAGGACGGTGTCGAAGAGAACCTCGACGCCGAGGACATCGTAGTCAGCGACGATCGCCACGCTGGGACCATCGGCGAAGAGCATCAGCGCCGTCGTGCCGACAATCTCCTCGTTGCCGAGGACGTACGGGAGGAGGAGGTCGCTCCCCTCACGGGCGAAGGTCAGCCAGCAGTCGAGCTCATGACGTTGTAGCAGGTCGACCGCCTGGGCGTGTTTCTCAGCCACGAGGGCGCGTCGAAGGACTTCGTCTTCGGTCAATGGCGGCGTTAGCGGCTCGCCCATCAGCGCCGCCGCCGCGACCGCCGGGAGCGGTTGGAACGGGCAGGCTCGATCTGACCCACGGGAATCGGATCGGGCGCTTCCCGGGACCGGTCTTCGGCGGGGGTCGCGGCACCTGGAGGGGCCGTCCCTCGGAGGAGCACGTCGTTGTAGAGGAGAGCCGCGATCATCGCGCCGATCGCGGGACCGACCCACCAGACCCAGTGATCCGCGAAATCCTGCTGGACGACGGCCGGACCAAACGCCCGGGCCGGATTCATGGCCGCGCCGCTGACGGCGCCGCCGGCGAAGATGTCGAGCGTGATCGTGAGACCGATCACCAGGCCGGTGACCGTTCGGCTAGTTCGATGATCGACACCAATCCCGAAGATCGCGAGCATCAGGAAGAAGGTGAGGACGATCTCCATCAGCAGCGCGTTGGTGGTCGAGAAGCCGCTACCGATAGATGGAACGCCGAGATTCACGCCGATGTTGTTGCGTCCCAGCTCGCCCAGGTCGGGATAGACCAGCGCCAGGACACCGGCCGCCGCGATGGCGCCGAGAAGCTGTGCGACGACGTAGAGAAGTGCGCGTCGGGCCTCCATCCGCCGGGCAACGAAGAGCCCGAGCGTCACCGCCGGGTTGAAGACGCCACCGGTGATGTGCCCCAGGGCGGAAATCATGACGCCGATGGCGAGTCCGTGCGCGAGCGCGATGGCCACCAGGTTTTGACCCTGCGTCTGAATGATCGCCCCGACGCCCGCGAAGACGAGCGCGAACGGTCCCAGGAACTCCACGATGGCCACCTTGAGCCAATCCCGATCGCGCATCCTTCTCCCCAGCGTGACGTGACATGGGTCGAGCGGCCGGAGTGTACGAGGGGTCTCTTGGGAGCGCAAGTGGGTCTCCGGGGAATCTCGCCGGTGGCCTGCTGTCCCGACGAGCAACGGTCGATTCGAGCCTAGTGATCCGCGTGGCGCGAGCGATCGGTCAGGGCGTCTCCGTCTGCTGCGGGACATCTCCGGCTGGCGCCGGATCGACGACATCGCCCGCTCCAGTGTCGACCGGCTCAATCGGAGCGCCCTCGCCTGAGACATTGCCGCTGGTATCTCCACCCTCGCCGGCGCCAACGTTACCGGGATCAGGGTTGTTGACCGGCTCGATCGCAGGTCCGGTTGCCTGGCCGGTGGCGTTCGGGCCGCCGCCTTCCGTGACGGCGGGGTTGTCCGGCAGCGGCGGCAACACCTGAGCAAGACTTCCGGCAGAAAGCAGTCGGAAGACGATCGAGTCCAGTTGCTGGCCATCGACAGAGACGAACGCCGCATAGTCTCCCGGCGCCAGACCACCGACATTGAGCGGAAGGGCGATCCACGCCTGATCTCCATCACCCGGGCTCGGTGCGCTGGAGGTGTTAACCTGGACGCCCGCCGAGGTGACCCATTCGGCGGTGATCGCGTCGCCGGCATGCAGATGATGCAGGAGAGCCGTGACATAGATGGTGCCCGCATCGGTGGGGACCGCCGCGTACTGATCGCGCGGGACATTGCCGGGACCGAGCGACAGCGTGAGGACGAGGGATTCAAGCGAGGTCGGGACCGGTCGTGGCGTGGCGGTTGCCGCCGGGGTGCCGGACCGAATCTGCCGCGCCACCTCAGTTGCCTGAACGGCCACGACGTTCGGAGTCTTTTGAGCGTCAGCGTTCTCCCCCCGCTTCGCGTCGGTTGCGTCGCCGGAGGCACACGCGGATAGTCCCATCAACACCACGATGACGAGGCAGACGCCGCCAGCCGCGGTGGACCTCGACTTACGGGGCGGGATCGACGACGGGCGCCGGTGGACGGTAGGGGCCGAATGCATCCTGATATTCCTCGGCCACGTCCAGCGCCGACTTGTGGACGTAGATACGGGTCGTGGTCGGTGACGCGTGGCCCAGAATGGTCTGGACGGTCGATTCTCGCACCCGGCGCCGAACGAGCTCGGTTGCCAGCCCATGCCGGAAAGAGTGAGGAGTCACCTCGCTCTCGATGCCGGCCCGGGCGCAGAGTTCGGCGACGATATGCTCGACCGTGCGGGGGCTGATCGCTCGACCCGGCACGCCTATTTTATCCCGTCCGCTGAAGGCCGGCTGCGCTCCGGCGCCGCGGACTGCATCGCCGCGGGCGCTCCAGTACGCGGAGAGCGCTCCGGCAGCCTCGTTGTCGAAGTGGACGGTGCGGCTCTTTCCACCCTTGGCGCGATAGATACTGGCGGTTCCCTCGACTAGGTCGACATCGCGACGCCGGAGCGCACAAAGCTCGGAAACGCGGACCCCCGATCGAAAGAGGAAGAGGATCATCGCCTGGACTTTCAGCCGGCGCAGCTCAAGGTGCGCCTTCGTCTCGCGAGGCAGGTCGCGGACGCAACTGACGATGATCTCAAGATCGGCCAGCTTCACATCGGGTGGCGGTGGAGTAAAGCGGGGCATCATCGCCGCAATGCGAACCCGCAGCCGGTCGTTTGCAAGGCTCGGATGGAGATCGTAGGCCGCCAGGTACGAACAGAACTTGCGGACCGCGGAGAGATTGTTCTGCGCCGTGCGCATCCGGGAGACCTCTTCCGGGCTCCGGATATCAGATGGAACGAGCAGCGTCGCGAACGAGGTGACGTGATCCGGCTTGATGACCGTCACCATCGCGGTATTCGCGTCGATTCCCTCATGCCGCTCGAGATGGCGGAGAAACTTGGCAAGGCCGTGCCGGTACGTTTTCTTCGACCGTGGCGCCAACCTGAGGTCGCCAAAGAAGAGCTCCACCGCCGTCGCGATCGTGACCGGCTCGTCCCCGGTGTCGATGGGGTGACGGTCTGGCGACTCGATCTCGCGTCGCGGCACGTCAGGGATCGGGATCATTGGGCCGGTTGCTCGCTGAGCGGTCATCGCCATCTGATGGTCCTCCAGCTTCGAACGTTCCCCTGGTCAGGTCTGGCAGCTCCGGCGCGGCAGGTGTACGTACACAATATATCACAGGATTTGCGGCGTGACAGGGCAGACCGATGATCGTGGGTCCGTCTCGGGAGCTTCAGAACAGGTGCGTCTCCGCCGGAAGGGTTGTGGCCGTTACTGAGGTGATGTGTCGGGTTCCGGCGATGCGAGGCGGGCGTAGCGCTCGACGAGCGACAGCATGTCGCGGTGGAAGTCGCCGTTCGAGACGACCCGTGTCACACCGGCAGCCCTGGCGGATCGCCAGAGCGGCACGTTGACGTGTGGTCCAAAGGCGAGGACCGGCGTGGGGCTATCACCGACCATTAAATCCCCGACAAGATCCCAGTCGACGAGGGCGACCATATTGATGATACCCAGCACAGTAGCGGCCGGATCACGGAGCCGGTCGACAAATGCGGGTGTGGTCGAGGTCGGTGCGACGCCGAAGCCAGCGGCACGGAGGACGTTCCCGATCTGGATGCCAAACATCAGGTCGCGGTTCAGGACGACGATCTCGCCGCGAGACGGCGGCAGGATCGTGACATCAGGCACTTCGGGCGGCTGGTCCGGCATGACGGAGCTCCTCAACTCGGCGAATGCCGCAGACGGTGACGCTGGTTATGACGGACGTTGGGATATTGACCGTACCACGCGGCCGGGCGACCCATAAGACGGCCACCCTGCACGGCCTCACGCGACTGTTCGGTTCGCTCCCTGACGATTCTTCACAAATGCTTCACAGGATCGTCATGTGATTGTGACCGCCAAGGGCTACGCTGACGTTGTTGCCTGGTCGCCCTGTAGCGGTGGTAGTGGGCTGACCCCTTTACAGGGCGACCAAGAGCGACTAGGATAACAATGTTCGGTAAAGAGAACACCGTTCACACCGTGGCATCAGAGCGGTCCAATGGGAGGTATTGGCATGGCGTCAGTTCTATCAACGGCGGGGCTGGCCCGCGCCAGCGCGCGACGGCCCTGGCGAATCGTCGCCGGATGGGTTCTCGTCCTGGTCCTGGCCCTCGTCGCGGCGGCGACCCTGCTCGGCGGGGCGCTGACGTCAGAGGTCAACTTCACCGGTGAGCCGGAGTCGCTCAAGGGCCACAATCTGCTAGAGGATCGGATGCCGAACCTGGCCGATCCGGTCTCAGAGACGATCATCGTCCGCTCTAATACTGCCACGGTCGACGATGCGGCATTTAAGACGCTGTTGGCCGATACAACTGCTGCTGTGCGGGCCCTGCCAGGAATCAGCGTCTTCAACGCCTATGAGGCACTGGCCAAAGGGGACGCGGCGGCGCAGGGGTTGATCTCGCAAGATCGCCACGCGACCATCATCCCGGTCACCTTCGCCGGAAGCTTCGACGACGCCAAGGATCAGTACGATGCTTTCGTAACGGCGACGACTGCCAAAGCTGGCAATGGCTTTCAGGTGTTGAGCGTCGGTGACCTCAGCGTCGATGATCAGTTCAATGGCATCGCGGAGCAAGATCTCCAGACGGCGGAAGGGATCGGCCTGCCGATCGCACTGGTGATCCTCGTGGTGGTCTTTGGGGCGCTCGTTGCCGCGGGAATTCCCGTCGCGCTGGCCCTGATGTCGATCGTCATCGCCGTTGGCCTGGCGGCCCTGGTCGGCCAGCTGACCGATCTCTCATTCTTCGTGGTCAATATGATCACCATGATCGGCCTCGCGGTCGGCATCGACTACGCGCTCTTCATCGTCGATCGCTATCGGGAGGAACGCCGGCGCGGCGTCCAGAAACTCGACGCGATCTCGATTGCCGGCGCAACCGCCAGCCGAGCGGTCTTGTTCTCAGGCATCACGGTCGTGCTGGCGCTGACGGGTATGCTCCTGATCCCGACGACGATCTTCCGCTCGCTCGGAATCGGCGCGATTCTGGCGGTGGTCGTCGCGGTCCTCGCGACGTTTACCCTCATCCCCGCCATGCTGAGCCTGCTCGGTGACCGGATCGACTGGCCGCGGCGGCGGCGCTATGACGCGACAACGATCGCGCGACAGTCAGCGCATGACGCCGAGATGTATCACACCGGTTTCTGGGGGCGGGTGACGCGACTGGTCATGGCCCGCCCGCTGATCAGCCTCGCATTCGGCGTTATCCTCCTGGTCGCCGCTGCCCTCCCGTATTTCGATCTGGAGCGGGGACAGGCCGGTGTGGCCACCCTTCCGGACAGCGACGTCAAGTCAGCCTTCGTCATCCTGAATCGAGACTTTGGCGCCGGGCGTCTCGCGCCGGTCGAGGTGGTCGTCGACGGCACGCGGGATCCTGACACCGACGCGGCGATTGAACGCCTGTCGGCCTCGCTGCGAAGCGATCAGAACTATGCCGAAGTCGGTGCCCCCGTCTGGAATGATGCTGGCGACCTCGCCTTAATCACAGCGTCGTTGAAGATGGACAGCAACGCGCCGGCAGCGTATGCGGAGATCAATCAGCTCCGCGGGAGTCTGGTGCCGGAGGCCTTTGATGGCACGAACGCGAAGGCGTTTGTGACGGGTGATACCGCGTTCAACACCGACTTCTTCCAGGTGGTCGATGACTGGACGCCGATCGTCTTCGCCTTTGTTCTCGGACTCAGCTTCTTGTTGCTGCTGCTCGTCTTCCGGTCGATCGTGATCGCCGCGAAAGCGATCGTCCTCAACCTGCTGTCCGTCGGTGCGGCCTATGGGCTGATGGTGCTCGTCTTTCAAAAGGGAGTCGGTACGCACCTCCTGGGCTTCCAGAAGACGCCGACGATCGAAGCCTGGATTCCCATCTTTCTCTTCTGCGTGCTCTTCGGGCTCAGCATGGACTATCACGTCTTCCTGCTCAGTCGCATCAAGGAGCACTTTGACCTGACCGGGCGCAACGCCGAATCGGTCGCCGTCGGATTGCAGGCGACCGCCCGCATCATCACCGGCGCCGCCTTGATCATGGTGGTGGTCTTCACCGGCTTTGCCATGGGGCAGCTGGTGATGTTCCAGCAGATGGGCTTTGGGCTGGCGGTGGCCGTCTTGCTCGACGCCACGGTCGTCCGCTCGATCCTGGTGCCGTCGGGTATGGCGCTGCTAGGTAAGTGGAACTGGTATCTGCCGAGCTGGCTCCAGTGGCTGCCGTATCTGAGCGTGGAAGCCCCACGACGTCCTGACGTGACGTCCGGCTCACACGGCTCGACGATCCTGCCCGAGGGCGCGGCCGACTAACCATCCCCGTCCCCTGATTGATCCCCCTGACCCGAGCAACCGCTCAGATCAGGGGGATCTTTCTTCGTCCGGCGAGCGGCGTTCGCCAACCCGGCGGTTAAGCTTCCAGAAGCCGGATAGTATGGGCGCCGAGCGGGACGGCCGGTGGCCCGGCCGTCCGATACGAGACCGAAACACGGGAAGGGGGGGCGGCGTGCAGACAAAGGTGATCCATCGCGATCTCCGCGTGACATACCCCACGGTGGTGCGCGGGGAAGGGGTCTATCTCTACGACGAGGCAGGGAAGCGCTACCTCGACGGCTCCGGCGGGTCGGCCGCGGTCACCGCTATCGGTCATGGGGTGCCGGACGTCATCTCGGCGATCGCGACCCAGGCAGCAAAGCTCACCTACGCTCCGACGCATGCGTTTACGACCGATGCGGTTGAGGCGTGTGCGCGCCTGATCATCGAGGAGTTCGCGCCGCCGGGGTTTGGCAAGGTCTGGTTCGTCTCCGGCGGGTCCGAGGCGGTCGAGAGTGCGGTCAAGATGGCCCTCCAATACCACCGTGAGCGGGGCGAGCCGTCACGCCAGGTCGTGATCGGTCGCTGGATGTCGTATCACGGCTCGACGCTGGCGGCGCTCTCGTATGGTGGCAATGGGGGCCGGCGCCGGCCGTATCTGGCGGCGATGCCGCGCGCCGAACATATCGCGCCGTGCCACCCCTATCGCTGCACCGCGACCGGCACTTGCCCACCGTGCGACCTGGGCTGTGCTCGTCAACTCGATCAGATGATTCGGCAGCTCGGAGCCGAGAACGTTGCCGCGTTTATCGCCGAGCCGGTGGTTGGGGCGACGCTCGCGGCGGCACCGGCGACACCCGGCTACTTCGCCCTGGTGCGAGAGATCTGCGACCGGCACGGAGTCCTGCTGATCGCCGATGAGGTCATGACCGGGTTCGGACGGACCGGACGAAACTTTGGCATCGATCACTGGAGCGTCATCCCCGATCTGATTGCCTGTGCGAAGGGTATGGGAGGCGGCTACACACCGCTCGGCGCGGTGCTGGTGCGGCCGGGCTTCGTCTCGGAGATCCGGGAGCGCAGCGGGTCGTTCGTGATCGGGCACACGTCGAGCGGGAATCCACTGTCGTGCGCGACGGGAACGGCGGTGCTGCGCTACATCCTCGATCACGATCTCGTCCGGCAGGCCGAGGTGATCGGAGCGTATTTCCTCGACCAGCTTCGCGGCCTCGCTCAACGTCACGCGATGATCGGCGATGTCCGCGGGATCGGTTTACTGGCGGGGATTGAGCTGGTCCAGGACCGGGAATCGAAACGGCCGTTTCCAGGTAAGATGCGCGTGGCATCCCGAATCGGCACCGCGACGCTGGAGCGCGGCCTGGTCTCCTATCCAGGGACTGGTTCGGCCGACGGCACGTCTGGCGATCATCTGCTGTATGCGCCACCGCTCACGATCAGCCCCGCCCAGATTAATGAGCTCATTACCGCACTCGACGAGAGCTTGGCCGCGGTCGCGGCCGACATCGGGTAGCGCTGGCTCTGGGCCGCCCTACGGCGTTAGGTGGGCGAGCATCGAGGCCTGGACAGCGCGTGGCTCGGCCGGGGGGAGCGACACGACGAACGCCGTGCCGATACCGGGGATGGCGATGATCTCGGCGAGCGCCTCAGCGGGAATCGCATCATCGACGTTGGTCACCATCAACGCCTCGCCGCCGCGGGCGTGGCGACCGACCTGCATCCCGGCGATATTGACCCCGTAGCGACCGAGAATCGTCCCCATCTGACCGATCACCCCCGGTTGGTCATGATGGTGCGTAATCAGCACGTCGCCAGCAAGTGGACGCTCCAGCCCAAACCGGTCCACCTCCATGATCGCGGCGTTGACCCGATCCCAACTCACTTTGACATAATGAGGTGGATCGCCCGCGCTGAACGAAAAGTCGGGGGAGCGATGGGGCGCGGGATCGCCGATGACATTCCGGACCAGGACGCCGGCTTCCTGCGCGATCATTCGGGCGTTGACCGGTGTCACTCGGCGATCGGTCCAGCGCTGAAGCGCTTCGCTCAGCGCCGCTCCGGTGACATGCTCGACGACATCGGTAGGAACCAGTCCGTTGATCGTCACCGTCACACTCGACGGTGTCCGCGGTTCGAGTACAGCCAGCAGGTGCCCGGCAGCGCTCGCCACCTGGGTGAGCCGCTGCAGCTCCGGGGCATTCACACTTGACGCCGGCATATTGACGGCGTTTGGCACCGCCTCCCCACGGAGAGCTGCCAGCGTGGTGGTGCTGATCACCTCGCCGATGGCGGCCAGCGCTTCCGCGCTCGACCCACCCGTATGCGGGGTGACGACCACGTTCGGCAGGTCGAAGAGGGGACTGCTGAGACACGGTTCGTGCGGAAAGACATCGACCCCGGCCCCGGCGATCTTCCCGCCGCGGAGCGCCTCGGCGAGCGCGTCTTGATCGACGACCTCGCCCCTCGCTGCATTGATGACAATTGTGCCCGGTTTGAGTTTGGCAATCGTCTCGGCGTTGAGCATATGGGTGGTCTCACTCGTCGCCGGAACGTGAAACGTGACCACATCGCTGTTGGTAAGGAGGGTCTCGAAGTCGACCGGCGCGGCACCCATCTCGGTAAAGCGCTGGGGACCGATGTAGGGGTCATAGGCGAGGACCTTCATCTCGAAGGCGCGAAGGCGCTGCGCCACCACCGATCCGACCCGGCCCAACCCAACGATGCCGACCGTCCTGCCTCGAAGATCGATCGGGCGGAGCTGCTTGCGTTCCCACTTTCCGGCGCGTGTCGAGGCATCAGCGTGCGGAATCTGGCGGGTCACCGCCAGCAGCAGCGCGATGGTGTGCTCGCCCGCCGAGACGGCGTTCGCACCGGGAGCGTTCAGGACGAGCACGCCAGCTCGGCTGGCAGCATCGAGATCGATGTTGTCGACACCGACACCGGCGCGGGCCACAACCTTGAGTGCCGGGGCGGCGGCCAGCACCGCCGGCGTAACCTGCGTCTCACTGCGGACGACGAGCGCGTCGGCGCTGGAGACGGCGCGGGTCAGGGCATCAACGTCGGTGCCATCGACATCGATCACTGTCGCGTGAGCGGCAAATCGGGTCCGGGCGATGGGATGAATCGCATCGCTGACGACGATGGTCGGCCGATCCGAGCGGCCCGTCCCATCGACATCCTCCGCCGGATGCTCGAGCGCGGGCGACGGTGTCGAGGTTGGGCGGTGATCAGCTGCCAGGAGCCGCCCCAGCGCGGCAAGATCGTCGACGGGAACGATCCGCGGATCGATGGTGTCCGGGAGCGACTGACGTGGAGCGAGCAGAAAGCAGGTGACGCCAGCGGCGGCGTAGTTGCGGGCATGGCGCAGGCTGTCCTCGACCGCAAAGCCAGCCCCTCGCTGTAGGGCGATCGCCGCCTTATGGTCGGCGAAGACCACCTCGCATTCCGCGAAACCATGATGTCGAAACCAGCCGAGGGTCATCGCCGCCGCTTCCTCCGGGCGGGCCGTCACGATCAGCACGTTGTCGCAGCCGAAGAGCTCGACCACTCCTTCAAGAAACTCGGCGGCACCGGTCGCGGGCTGGAGCGCGGATGCCGGGCCGGTGTCGGCGTAAACCCAATCGCGCACCTCGACCGGAACATTCAGCCCGGCAGAGTCGATGAACGCGCTCTCGGGAAGAGCGATACCGAAGTGGTCAGACGCTGCCCGGGCAAGCGGACGGGGATGCTCGGTCAGGACGCCGTCGAGGTCTATGGCCACTTTCGTCATAGTGGAAGTCGCTAGGGGCGCCGCTGGGTCGGTCGACGAGATGATTGGCATTGGCGGCAAGAGTCTCTTCTCCCGAGCATGAACGACTCCAACCAGGCATGCCTGAGCTCTATGATGCCTGGTATCAATGGACACGGCCGCCATGGACTGCGACTGCCAAGGGTAGGCGGCCGTGGTCCAGGCACGTCATTGTGCGACGCGAACGATGCGGGGAGCGTAGCACCGGCGAGCGCGCGCGGACAACGTCGCGATGACGTGTGGTCCCTACGCGCCGCTGGACCAGAGCGGAGCCGGCCGTCTGCCAATGCTTCATGTCGCACCAGTGGACCGACCGCAATGCTAGAATCGCGCGCCGCGAATGGCGGGCGGTTGGCGAGCAGAACGGAGGCGGCATGGTGTCGGAGAACGTGGAGGACCTGGCCGTCTATGGCGATCGCCTGATGCGGACGCAGCGCGAGCTGCAACGGCGTGAGATCGGGGCGCTGATCGTCGGAGCCTCGTCGGACCTGCTCTATCTCCTTGGTCGCGAGGGGCATCTCAGCGAACGTTTGAGCGTTCTCGTCCTGCCCAGCGAGGGGAGCGCGGCCTACGTCGTCCCAACGCTGGAAGCGCCGCTCCTCGCTGACCGAGGCGACCTCCTTCGGGTTCATCCATGGGAAGAGACCGAGTCGCCGTCGGCTGTCGTCGCGCGCCTTCTCGACAGGGCCGGTCAACAAAAAATCGCCGTCGGGGATCAGCTCTGGTCCGTTTTTCTGCTCCGGTTGCAGGAAGCGATCCCGGGGGTGCAATGGGTCGCTAGTGGCGAGGTCTTGCGGCCATTGCGATCGATCAAGGATGGCCGGGAGATCGAGCTGCTCAAGGAGGCCGCACGTCGCACGGACGACGCCTGGGCGGAGTTCATCTGTCAGCCGCTTGCCGGCCAGACCGAGCGACAGGCCCTAGCGCGCTTGCTCGATCTCACCCATGGGCGAGGGCTTGCCCCGGCATTTGGCGCCTGTGGCAGCGGGCCAAACGGAGCCTCTCCTCACCATGAGACGGGTGACCGGGTCATCGAGCGGGGCGATTCGGTCGTCTTCGACTGGGGAGGGCGACTCGAAGGCTACCACTCGGATGTCACCCGCACCCTGTGCGTCGGCGAGCCAAGCGATGAACTGCGGCGGGTCTACGACATCGTGCTCCGGGCCAACGAGGCGGCCCTCGATGCCGTCCGCCCGGGGGTCGCCTGCGAGGCTGTTGATGCCGCCGCGCGGAGCCTGATCGACGAGGAAGGGTACGGTGCCGCGTTCATCCACCGCGTGGGCCACGGTCTTGGGCTCGACGTCCATGAGGAGCCGTACCTCGTCAGCGGCAACTCGGAGCCGATGCTCTCGGGCATGGTCTTCAGCGACGAGCCAGGCATCTACCTGCAAGGACGGTTCGGGGTTCGCATCGAGGATGCTGTGCTCTGCACCGATGATGGCGCCGAGCGTCTCAACGAGGCGACCCGCGAGCTGACGATCGTGGAGTAGTGCAGCTCCCCATCTGCTTCACGCGCTACGAGGACGATTGGTCTGGTGGCCGGGAGGCGGTTCCTCGCTCGACCAGTCAGGAGAGCTACGGGTTGGGCCTGGTTGCTCATCCCTCGCCAGAAGGACAACAGCATGACACCACGGATCGATCGTGATCGATTGCTCGGATCGTTGCGCGATCTGGCCGCGATTGGAGCGACGGCCGGGGGTGGCGTCACCCGGCTGGCCCTCTCCGATGAGGATCGGGCTGGGCGCGACCTGTTGCGGGGCTGGTTGGAGGAGGCCGGGCTTGCGGTACGCGTTGATGACTTCGGCAACATGATCGGTCGCCGCAAGGGATCGACGAGTGAGCCGTCGCTGCTGCTGGCGTCCCACTGCGACACGGTCTGGCAGGGCGGCAAATACGACGGCGCTTATGGCGTCCTTGGCGCCCTGGAGGTGGTTCGCACACTCAACGACGCCGGAAACACGACGCGACGACCGGTCGAGGTGGTCAACTGGACGAACGAGGAGGGGGTCCGGTTCGAGCCGGCGATGCTCTGCTCCGGAGCGGTGACGGGTCGGTTCGACAAGAGCTACGTCTACGATCGGACTGATCGAGACGGTCGCCGCTTCGGCGATGAGCTGCAACGGATCGGGTACGCCGGCGAGGAGCGGCACCGGCCCGGTCCGGCCTCGGCCTATCTTGAGCTCCACATCGAGCAAGGACCGGTGCTGGAAGACGCAGACCTGCCGCTTGGTGTCGTTGAGGGGATCGTCGGGATTACATGGATCGATGTGACTCTCACCGGTCGGGCCGACCACGCCGGTCCGAGCCCGATGCCGCTGCGCCATGACGCCCTGGCTGCCGCGGCACGGCTGATATCGGGTGTGGAAGAGCTGAGCCGGGGGGTGAGCGGTGCGGTCGGGACAGTCGGCCGTCTGGGGGTGGAGCCAAACGCGATCAACACGATCCCCGGTCGCGTCGTGATGAGCGTCGACCTTCGCCACCCCGATCGTCACGCACTCGAATCGCTCGTCGCCGGGCTGGAAAAGCGGGCATGGCAGATCGAGCAGGTGACCGGCGTCGAGATCGCGCTGAATCGGTTCTGGACCAGCGAGCAGACGCTGTTCGACCCAGCGGTCGTGGGTGCCGTCGACGCAGCCTGCGAATCGCTCGGTCTCGGTCATCAGCACCTCTGGTCGGGTGCCGGTCACGACGCGAAGTACGCCCAGGATGCCTGGCCTTCGGCGATGATCTTTGTCCGCTCTAGAGGCGGGGTCAGCCATTGCGAGGAGGAGGAGAGCGCGCCGGACGACCTGGAAGCGGGAGTCAACGTCCTGCTCCGCGCCACGCTTGATCTCGCAAATCGCTGATGTGCCCGCGAGGCCGTGGCCGGTGTCCCGACAGGCGCTAGCGCACGCCGACCGGCTTCCCGGCGCCCTGAAACGCTTCGATCGCTTCCTGGGCGGCGTTGTGTCCCGGCGCGCCCATCACGCAGCCACCCGGCCAGGCTCCGGCGCCACAAAGATAGAGTCCGCGAACAGGTCCCTCATACGATGACGACCCCGGCACCGGACGCATGTCAAACGCCTGCTCCGGCACCAGCTCACCCTGGAAGATATGGCCGCCGGTCAGACCGAAGCGTGCCTCGATATCGGGCGGACCGAGCACCTGCCGGGCGATGATCGAGCCAGGCACATTCGGCGCGTAGTCGGCGAAACCCTGGAGTGCGCCGTCCGCGATCTCCTCCCGCCGCACGTCCCAGCTGCTATCGGCAAGAGTGTAAGGGAAATACTGGGTGAAGATCGACAGAGTGTGCTTGCCTGGTGGGGCGACCGATGGGTCGACGGCCGACTGCATGTGGACGCTGTAGATCGGATAGTCCGCGGGACGACCATTCCGAGCGTCCTCGTACGCGCGTTGCATGTAGTCAATGCTTGGGCCGACAAAGACACCGCCGGTATGGGCAAGGTGTTGGTCTCGCCCGGCGCTTTCCAGCGCGGTGAAGCGCGGAAGCTCCTCGACGGCGAGGTTGAGCTTCATCACCGGAGAATCGAGCTGGATTGCCGCGATGTCACGGACGAAATCGGCCGGGAGCTGCTCGCGTTCGACCAGCGAGAGGTAGGTCCGCTTTGGATCGGCGTTGGAGAGGACGATCCCGGCGTGGAACTCCTCGCCACGCCTCGTTATGGCGCCGGTCACGCGTCTATCCCGGACGCAGATGCGTTCGACCTCCGACTCGGTTCGGATGTCGATGCCGAGCCCGGTGGCGACGCTGGCCAGCGCTCGTGTCACCGACCCCATGGCTCCGCGCACGTAAGCCCACTGACCGCGCTTGCCGGTCACGTTGCCCATCGAGTGATACAGCTTGACGTAGGCAGTGCCGGCGTCGCGCGGTCCCCGAAAGGTGCCGATCAGGCCGAAGGCGCAGGCGACCGCCTGCATCTGCTCGCTCTCAAAGAAATACTCGGCGACATCAGCGACCGAGCCGAGGATCATCTTCTGAAAGACCCTGGCTTCCTCGGGGGTGCGGAACTCGGCGGCGAACTCGGCGAAGCTGGGCGGCCGGTGCAGAATGAACTTATCCATGACCTGCGATGCCTGCTCGACGAAGGCGTCGTAGCGGGGGTAGTTAGCGGCGTCCTTCCGTGAGAACCGGGCGATCTCCGCCATGAACCGGTCGTGGTCTTCCCAGGCGATGAGGGAGGAGCCGTCCGGGAACGGCATGAAGAAGCGCGGGTTGCGACCGATCAGCTCGATCCCATGCGACCAGGCGCCAAGATCGTCGAGGATGGTTTGGGGAAAAAGTGACAGCACGTACGACCCGGCGGAAAGGTGGAAGCCGGGCGCGATCTCTTCGGTGATCGCCGCACCGCCGACGGTGTGATAGCGCTCGAGAAGACAGACGGAGAGACCGGCCCGGGCGAGGTAGCACGCGGCGACCAGACCGTTGTGCCCTCCACCCACGATCAGCGCGTCGTAACTGTTCCGAGGAACGATGGGTGACGTTTGCACCGGTCGCGACCCCCTTCGGCCATCATCATCTCGTCCGCCCGGGCAGGGTACGGTGGTGCTACCTCCTCGTCAACGTGGCGGCGCGAGGAAACCGACCGGTCAACTGCTGGCCGGTTGCGTGCCGGCGGGGGATAATCGCCCTGGTCAAATGGGTGAACACGATCAGCGGCCGCCTGTCGGAACACGGCTTTCGGGCGCCAGTCAGCAAGAGAAGGGGCACCGAGTGCGAAGCAGCGCGGAGGCGGTGATCGTCGGGGCTGGAATCATCGGATGCGCGATCGCGCACGCGCTGGCCGAGCGCGGACTGACTAACGTTCTCGTCGTCGAGCAAGACTTGATCGGCCGGGGAGCGACGTCGGACGCGGCTGGTGGGATCCGGCAGCAATTCTCGACGGAGACGAACGTCCGTCTGGCAATGCATAGCGTCCGGGTCTGGGAGTCGTTCCAGGAGCGATTCGGTGTCGACATTGGCCTCCGCCAACAAGGATATCTATTCTTGCTGACCGACGATGACGAAGAACCGATCTTTCGATCGAACCTGGCGCTGCAGCAGCGCCTTGGTGTGCCGGCGCGCTGGGTGACGCCGGAGGAGATTCGGGAGATCAATCCCCACATTGAGCTCGATGATGTCATCGGCGGCACCTTTTGCCCGGAGGACGGGTGGTGCGACACGACTACGGCCACGATGGGCTTTGCCCACGCGGCGCGACTGCTGGGAGTCACCATCGAGGAAGAGACGGCGGTGACGGGGATCCGCCTCGACGGCGGACGGGTGAAAGGGGTCACCACCCCGCGCGGGGAGATCGATGCGCCGCTTGTGGTGATCTGCGCCGGTCCGCAGACGCGGCGGGTGGGGGCACTGGCCGGTGTCGCTCTGCCGATCGATCCGTATCGCCGGATGAGCTTTGTGACCGAGCCATTCCCCAGGCTGCCATCGACGTTGCCAATGACGATCGAGTTCGCCACCGGCCTTTACGTCCACCCCGAGAGCGGGGGCTTTCTCTTCGGGATGGCGAACCGTGACGAACCGAGCACATTTGATAAGATGGTCGACGATGACTGGATGCTGACGACGGTCGAGGCGTTGGTCGAGCGCGCTCCCGCCTTCGAGGATGCCAGCGTCCTCCGGGGCTGGGCAGGGTTCTACGAGGTGACGCCGGACCATAACCCACTTCTGGGACAGATCGATGAGGTGGACGGCCTCGCGGTAGCGGCGGGGTTCAGCGGTCATGGATTCATGCAGGGACCGGCGATTGGTACGTGTCTCGCTGAACTGATCTGCGGCGGCGGACGAACCACCATCGATATCACGCCGTTCCGCCCATCTCGCTTTGCTGAAGGAGTGCTTGCCGAGGAGCACAACGTCATATGACCCGGGCTGAACGCGGCGACGCCGGAGGGGACGGGTCCGGCCATCGCGGAGGGGAGTGGGAACGCATGACCCAGGACGACGGGCCCGGGTTCGAGATCGACCACGGTCACGCCGACTACACCGCCGGGGAGCTGCTCGAACAGGCGCAGGCCAATGCGCAGGCGTCAATCATCGCGACGGTCGCCTTTTTACGCGACCAGACGATCGACCTCAGCGACTGGACCACGTCGGTCGGGCAGACCTTCGCCCGTAGCTGGGAGGAACCGCGAGAGTGGGACGCCGGCGAATTCATGGACGCCATGCTGACCAACTACCGCGCGCTCGGCGCGACGATCCACTCGGTCAACCTCGACCCCGCACGAGCGGAAGCGATAACGACGGGTTTCCCGGACCCCGATCTCTGTCACGTCTTCGGGGTCGATGTGGCCGACGCTGCCCGTTTCAACGACGCGACGGGAGTGATCGCCGCGGAGCGCGGCTTGCTGTGGTCCTGGAACCTCGAAGGTTTGGAGACGCACTTCGCGGTCGTCGTAAGGGACGACGATGTCGCGGTCGCTGACGAGCCGTAGCGTTATGCCGACGATGGTCGGAGTCGCCCGCGTCACACTCTATCTCGACGACTCGTTCTCGCTCAAGGACAAGCGCCACGTCGTGCGATCGATCAAGGACCAGGTGCGCCACCGGTTCAATGTCGGTATCGCCGAGGTCGAGGACCTGGATGACATGCGGGTCGGTACGCTCGCGGTGGTCTGTGTGAGCAACAGCCCATCACACGCCGATGAGATGTTGGCCAAGGTCATCTCGTTCATTGAGGCGCGCGTCGAGCTGGGCGTCATCGGCGAGATCGAGACCGAGCTGATCCCGTTCGAGTAGATGCCGTAGGGCGTTCCCGCCCCGCCGTGTTGGCGCACGTCGCCCCATGCGCCACCACCGGCCATCCAAAGGGGTGGCGCTCGCGGTCACCATCCTCGACGATGTCATTGAGATGAGTGGAATCGATCAGCCTCACGCAACGGGCGGTCGCCGTTTTGCTCAGAGTCGTCGGTGCATGATGTGTAGACCAACGCGGCCGAGTGTTGGGTGTGCGAACGCCTCAGGAACGGTCCCGATGATCTGAAAACCCAGCGCCTGCCACAGGCGGACCGCCGCGTGGTTTGTTTCCACGACGGCGTTGAACTGCATGGCAGCGTATCCCTGCTCCCGAGCCCACGAGAGAGCGTAATCGCCGAGCGCCCGTCCGACACCCTTCCCCCGCGCGTCGCCAGCGACCATGAAGCTCGCGGTGGCGACGTGCGAGCCCGGACCGGGGCGATTCGGTCCCATCTTCGCCGTCCCGAGCACCCGCGATCCGTCGCCAGCGACCACCGTGAGGCCAGGAGGAGCCTCGACCCACACGCTCCGGGCCCGCTCCGTCGGCCATGCATGGTCGAACGCGTAGGTATCCCCGGCGGCGACGACCTCCTGGAAGATCGGCCAGATGGACGGCCAGTCGGTGTCGCTGTAGTCACGGATCCACATCCTCGCATCGTACGCAACCACCCGAGGTGAAGCAACAGGAGGGCCGTTCGTCCCTCGACGCCCAGTTGGCTGATCCGCGCCACGAACCGGTGGTCGATCGAGTGGGGGAGATCGGCCCACGGTTTCCCCGGAGGGACACCCGTATCTTATGGTCCGTCCGGAAGCGCAGCGGGCTCGTGATCACGGCGTGGTTGGACGCCGGCTTCGCCGCCGCCAGCGACACCCACGCCCACGGTGCTGCAGCCGTTGTCGCCCACGGGCTGGAGGCGTCGCTGGATTGCGAGCGAGCGCGGCACTCCCAGCGACGGCAGGATGGGGCCGATCACGCAGACGTCATTGCCCTGGCCTGCTTCGACTCCGCGGATGTGAAGGCCGGGTGCAGCCCTCGGCCCTCGACAGCTGAAGTACGCCACACCCCGTGCGGGCAACCCCAAACCGACCGAGTCGGTTGACGCCTCCCGCGCCGCGACCTACAGTCGCTCTAGCGTTCGAGGGGCGACTGCCATGTACCGCGAGACGCGATTCGCCAAGAGCGGCGACGTTAGCATCGCCTACCAGGTCGTCGGTGACGGCCCGCTCGGCCTCGTCCTGGTATCCAGCTGAATCACCGATGTCGACGAGAACTGGGACGATCCATCCTACGCGCAACTTCTAACCCGGCTGGGATCATTCACGCGACTGATCGTATTTGATAAGCGCGGCACTGGGTTGTCGGATAGGGCCGTGGCACTGCCGGCGCTCGAAGAGCGGATGGACGATGTGCGGGCGGTCATGGACGCCGTCGGCTCCGAGCGAGCGGCGCTCCTCGGCAGCACTGAGGGTGGGGCGATCTGCGCGCTGTTCGCGGCCACGTACCCCGAGCGGACCGCGGCGCTGGTCATGTACGGAGCCTATGCGAAACGGATCGGGACCGCCGACTACCCGTGGGGACCAACCTGGAGGAGCGGGAGCACTTCTACGATGTGCTCCCGCGGCAGTGGGGCAGTTCCGCCGTACTCGAATACCTGGCGCCGAGCAAGCTCGAAGACGAGCGGTTCTGCCGGTGGTGGGCGGGATACCCCCGTCGGAGCGCGAGTCCTAGCGCGGCGCTCGCGCTGACGAAGATGAACACGGGGATCGACATCCGCCACCTCCTGGGCACGATCCGGGTGCCGACGCTGGTGCTGCACCGGACGGGAGACCGCCTCTGCTCGATCCAAGGCGCGCGCGTCCTCGCTGAACAGATTTCGGGTGCCACGCTCGTCGAATTACCAGGAGACGATCACCTCCCATTTGTGGGCGATGTCGACGCGATCGTCGACGCCGTCCATTAGTTCCTTACCGGGGACCGTCCGGCCGTCATTCGCGACCGCGTCCTGGCAACCGTACTCCTCATAGAGATCGCCAACGCGACTGGGATGGCGGCCCGGCTCGACGACCAGCGGTGGCACGAGGTGCTGGAACGGTATGAGGCGGTAGTCCGGCAGGAACTGACGCGCTTTCGCGGCTCCGCCATCCGGACGACCGGGGTCGGCTTTTTCGCTATCTTCGACGGTCCGGCGCGGGCCATCCGCTGTGCCATGGCGATCCGCGACGCGACGCGTTCGCTCGGCCTTGAGGTGCGGAGCGGGCTCCACGCTGGTGAGGTCGACGTGCTCGCGGATGATATCGGTGGCGTCGCGGTGGACATTGCGGCCCGCGTGATGGCCCGCGCCGGACCCGGTGAATCGCTCGTCTCAAGCATCGTCAGGGATCTCGTCGTCGGCTCGGGGGTTGGTTTTGAGGACGTAGACGTCCGGCTCATGTCCGTGCCTGGCGGCAGCTGGCGCCTGTTTCGGGTCGCCAGTTCCGCGGCAGTTGCTGAAGAGAGTCTCTCCATCGCAAATTCGGAAGTCGTGGCGACCGGCCGGGACAGGACTCAGCTCAGCCGTCGTGAGCGCCAGGTCGCCGCGCTCCTCGCGCGCGGGTTCTCCAACCGCCAGATCGGAGAGCAGCTGTCGATCTCGGTGGGCACCGCCGAGCGGCACGTGGCGAATATCCTCGTCAAGCTGGGTTACCACTTGCGCGCCCAGGTGGCCGCATGGGCCGTCACCCAGGGCCTGCTCACGACGAGCTCCAGCTAGGGCACTGGCGAGCGGCGCCAGTTGACTGGGTCGTACTACCGGGCGTTGCCATGACCGCCTCATCGTCGCACCCCTGACCGGTGGCGATCCCCGCGAAATACATGGCTATGCACATGATTTCATGGATGTTTCGCTCACGTGCGTTCACTACAGTGGCGATATGGATGGTTTTGAGGATTTGGCACCGGGCAAACGAGCCATCAGTCGATGCCAATGGTGTCTCTCGTCCATCCCCGTACCGTCCAGGCGACATGGTGCGGCGGCCGGCGGCCGCGAACAATCGCGCCGTGGACTTCGGCAGTCACGTCACTGGAAAGGAGGTTCCTATGCATCCCTCGGCCGGGCGAAGACCGGATTTGGGCTCACGACCCCCCCCTCGTCCTGGCCGGCTTCATCGCCTTACGGCGTGCCTCGCGACCGGCCGCCACGCCACCTGATCAGCAAGCGGTTGCGGTCAATGACCTGATCCCGGGTGTCGTCGCCGACGAGCTCCGCGGCGTTCCGACCGGCCGCGCAGCGAGAAGGACACGTCCCTTCAGCCCCGTTGTCTTGCATTCCGGTGCTGAGCCTTTCGTCTGTTGGCACACGGGTACGCTCCTTCCCCTGGGTCACATCGGTACCGGCAGCGCGACGGTAGTCGACGGGACGGCGCACTTGGTACGCGGCTCCGCCTGCGCCATGGGTACGGTCGTTGGTGTGACATTCACGGACGTGCGGTGACGCGCCATCCGGTTGACGCCGCCCACGACAAAGACCACCTTCCCATACCGCTTACGCCGACAGCGACCGACCATCGGTGGTGGACCTGACTTCACGGTTGCTCTAACGATGGGCGCGCAATGGAGCATGCCGAAAGCAAACGAAACGGCGGCGTAGAACCCGCCGTTGCTGTCCACACTATGCCCCCGCCCCGCTGGGTGCCGTACAGGCGACGCCCCGAGAGCAGCCACATTCAACACGGAGACTGTCATGATCGACCAAGAAAACGAGACCCAGGACCGGACGACGCGAATCGACCGGCGCGGAATATTGCGGACAGGCGGCGCTCTCGCCGGAGTCGCCACGCTCCTGAACTCATCAATCGTGCGCGCATCGGAGCGGCTGACGGCACCGGCGCGTCACATCACCACGAGGAGATCAACGATGACTTACCAGATCGAGGGCCGACTGCTTGAAGTCTGCACCTGTAACATCCTCTGCCCCTGCTGGGTCGGCGAAGATCCGGATGGCGGTACCTGCGACTCATCCTTCGCCTGGCGCGTCGACAAGGGCACGATCGGGGGGTTAGACGTGGCGGGCCGCACCGTCGCGCTGTCGGTCCATATCCCCGGCAATGTCCTGGCCGGAAACTGGCGAGCCGTCGTCTACGTCGACGATGGGAGTACCGATGCGCAGCAGGAGGCGCTGTTGAAGGTCTTCACCGGTCAGCTCGGCGGTGCGATTGCCGATCTGGCCGGGTTGATCGGCGACGTGGTGGCCGTGGAGCGGGTGCCGATCAACTTCACGGTCGATGAGGGCAAGGGGACGCTGACCATTGGCTCCTTCGTCGAGGCCGATCTGGCGCCCTTCCAGGGAGCGACCGGGACGGCCACGGCACTCCACGACACGGCCTTCACCACCATCCCGGGGTCTCCTGCCTACGTCGGCAAAGTTGCCAAGTACCGGCGGGAGGAAACGGGGCATGGCCTGGCCGACATCAACCTGACCGGCAACAATGCGATCCAGGGTCTCTTCCGCTTCGAGGCCTGAGTCGTCGACGCCAGCGCCGCCCCCTCGCGGCCGGGAGCGATCCTGGCCGCGGGGACGGGAGGAAAGACACCCCTGAAAGGAGGTCGCTGCAGTGGCGATCGCACGTTCCCGCGTCCATCCCATCCCGGGTGAATCAGTCGTCTGGAGCGTCGTGTCGATGGCATGGACGCTGGCGATAGCTCTGCCGATCCTCGGTCACGGCGACATGGTTTCTCACCATGAGTTGCTGGAGGGGCACATGCTGCCTCCGCTGCCGACGCTGCTGCTCTTCCTGGCCGCCTGGCAGGTGATGACCGGGGCGATGATGCTCCCCTCCAGCCTGCCGATGGTCGGCCTCTTCGCGCGGTCCAGCCGGGGACAGGTGCGGCCCCGGCTGGCGCTGGTCGCCTTTCTCGCCGCCTATTTCGCCGTCTGGACCGGCTTCGCTCTTCTCGCGTTGATCGGTGACGCCGGACTTCACCAGGTCGTCGAGCGCTGGCATTGGCTTGACGAGCGTCCGAGGCTGATCACCGGTTCCGTGCTCGTCCTGGCCGGTGGCTTCCAGTTCAGTCCGCTCAAGGAGCGCTGTTTGAATGCCTGCCGCAATCCCGTTGCCTTCCTCTGGCATCACTACCGACGCGGGCTTTGGCCAGCCTGGGCTCTCGGCCTGCGCCATGGGGTGTTCTGCCTAGGGTGTTGCTGGGCACTGATGCTGGTGATGTTCGCCGTCGGCGTTGGCAGCCTCGCCTGGATGGCGGCATTGACTGGAGTGATGATGATCGAGAAGACGGCGCGATGGGGACGCCGGCTCATACAGCTGGTCGGCTCGGCGCTCCTGATCTGGGGGGCCATCGTTCTCCTGCAGCCGAGCCTGTTCCCGATGCCATGAGCCACGAGAGCATCACTGCCAGGAGCGATTGATGTTATTCCGCGTGCAGTGATACAGCTCCGGGTCTGCTGATCGACCGCTTCCCACGGTGCGAACTCGGTGGGCAGAAGCCGTCACGGTGCGCCCGCGCATGATCCAGCGACGGGCGTCGGAGATCTCACCCCAGTCGTGGCGCCGCTTCGGTGCATCAGGCGCCAACACTGTCAGGGCGGATGAACGCCCATACATCATCACTCACATCGGTCGGCTACGGCTCGCTGGGGCGACGTTGCTTGTCCTACCCCAAGCCTACCTCGTTCATAACAGACTCCAGGAGGTTTTGCCGCATGGACGCCGACCGCTTCGATGCCTTGACACGCTTCCTTGCCAGTGCGACGACGACGCGACGGACCGCTTTCAAAGGGTTGGTCGGCGGCACGCTGGGTGCCTTCGCGGCGGCGCTCGGTGTAGTGGACGCCGGGGCGACCCACTGGGGCTGTCGCCATGTTGGCAAGGAGTGCAGCCGGGACCGCCAGTGCTGCTCCCATCGCTGCTGGGGACCGAAGGGGAACGAGACCTGCCGGGCCCACCATGAGGGGAGCTGCACGGCCGCGAAGGATTTCTGCGTCTCCGGTAGGCCCGGCTGCGGTGGCGGCGCCTGCACCTGTTTCCGAACCACCGGGGGCGCCAACTATTGCACGGGCGGTGGGCCGTGTATGGCCTGTGCAACGGACCGCGAGTGTGAGGTTGTTACCGGTGTCCCAGGATCCGCCTGCATCGATATTGATCACGCCAACTGCAACCCCAGCTGCGGATTCTCGACCGCATGCGCCGTCCCCTGTACAGCGTAGGCGCCTACCAGGTCGGCCGCGGGATCGGCCGGCGTCTCACCCTCACCGTCAGTCTCGGCTCCCCGGTCGCCGGTACTCAAAACCTATCGTGGTCATGCCGAGCCGGCCGGAGGGTGCGCCAGCGGTGTGTTATGAACCGCGGGCGGGCCGTATCACGGAATCGCCGCTTCGTTGTAGGCTCGCATCGTGGTGCACCCACGATTTCCATTCAGGCCGCTCCGGCTTCGTATCACGTGGCTTCGATCGGCCCATCCTGAACGCTCTCCGCGCCTCAGCACCCTCGAAACACTCGGCAGCACTGCTACAGGTGCATCACAGGCTCGAGCTGGCGACGGCATGGAACTCATCGTTAGGATCGGATCGTCTGAGGGTCAGCCACGCCTCAGCGCCCGGCCGTTGATAACCTGTCCACGCGCCACTGGATCGACTCCCGGGCTGCAGCCGAGGGACAGTTGTTGATGTGGCGGTACGGCGACAATCGCGGCGCGGGAGGGGGTCATTCGCCATATTCCTCCCAACCGCCTCGCGGAGCCGCGGGACGGCCGCGTCGTTGAGCCACGTCGCGGCAGGCAGATGCCGCATGCATGCCGTGCGGGTGGATCGGGCAGGGACGCCATGGCAGGCCCGAGCCTTGCGGCATGGTCTGACGGCGCCACTAGCGACCCAGCGATCCGTCCCGCCACGACGGCCCACGGACCAACGTCGAGCTACGACTGGCTGCTGCAGTTGATCATCCAGTGGACGCCGAACCTGTCATTCAGGGAGCCGTAATAGTCCCCCAGAATATCTCCTGAAGAGGCTCCTCCACGGTGCCCCCTTCGCACAGCGCGGCGAACAAGGAATCGGCCTGGGTCCGTGTGTCCGGGTGGAGGCAGATGGAGACGTTGTTCCCCTGGACGCGATGCGCCCATCGATTGCGGAAAATCGGTACCCATCAGCAAGGGGCCGCCGAGAATCGGCAGCTGGACGTTCATGACCAGTTGCTTGTCATCGTCACTGGGCTTTGATTGAGCTTCCGGCGCCGGGACATCGCCACGGCGCATGATGCAGTTGACGAACTCGGTGCCGAAGGCGGTCTTGTCGAACGTGAATGCCTCCTCGGTGCTTCGCGCGAAGTTGAGATAGGTGCTGATTGCAGTCATGTGCGCCTCCTCCTGGCTGTATCGCTCGATCGAGCCGCGCCAGTCGGTTCCACCGACCACGCCGAGTGCCGCTTCCATCCCCCCGGACTTAGGTGGCTGGCTCGCATTCTTGCGCGTAGGCGGCCTGAAGCTCGGCAATATCGAGTTTGGTCATTTGAAGCATCCGTCGCATCACCTGACCTGCTCGCTCGCGGTCGGGGTCGCGCAGCAAGTCGTTGAGCACCCGTGGCACGACCTGCCATGACACGCCGTACTTATCCTTGAGCCAGCCACACGGTCCGGGTTCGCCCCCTTGCGGGAGCGTGTTCCAGTAGGAGTCGACTTCACCCTGATTCGCGCACTTGATCGCGAACGACACCGCCTCGGTGAACGGGAACTGTGGTCCACCATTGATGGCCTGGAAGGGCTGGCCGTTGATCTGAAACTCGATGAAGACGACCGGGGCATCTGGATCAGGGCCAACGTCGCTGAACCGATCGACATGCAGCACCTTGGAGTCCGGTAAAATCGAGGTGTAGTAGGCGACGGCCTCCTCAGCGTTGCCGTCAAACCAGAGGCAGGGAGCGATTGGCCGGGACATGGTGGTCTCCTCACTCTCAACGCCGATCACGCCGGCGTCACGCGGCAAACTGCATCCGCTTCGCCGTTCGCGTCTGACCAGTAGTCGAACAGGGATGGCAGAAATCGACACTGGAGGACGGGCAGGGAGCGTCGAGCGTGGCGCACCGTCGCGTGGTGATCCGCTCGTGGCGATGGATCACGCGGTCAATTGCGCCCCCTCACGGCGGAGACCGCTGGCCGCCGACCGCGCTGCCACGATGGACTGAGAGGTGGGGGCGCGTCCGCTTCTGTCAACGTCGCCACGACTCCCTTCGCCAAGCGCCTCCGCATGGAACAGACACGTTCCACTCGCGCCGCCGTTACGGCAGCCCCGGTGGGCGAGGAAGCGGCTGACTCGTCGGTGCGTTCGTTGTCCCGGTGTCCCCGTTCCCCCCGAGCTCGGGTCGTCCGGCGGCTGGCCGTGCGATGCGGGCGACGCCATTGAGTCCGATGTCCGAAACATAGAGGGTGCCGTCAGGGGCGGCGGCGATGCCAATCGGCTGCGCGAGCGCCTCATCGCCAGCGTCGGTTATCGACTCGAGGTGAGCCCCGTCCCTGGAGAATACCTCAATGCTGCCAGTCTCCGACGATGTCGCATAGAGGTTGCCATCCGCGGCGAACGTCAGGTAGGGCTGGTTCGACGGCCGGCCGCCGTCGGCACTCATCCCGCTCCAGGCCTCGACGGGCCACTGGTCGAGGGGATCGCCGGAGGGGGTAAAGACGCTGATGCGAGCGTTCCCGGAATCGGCGACATAGACGAGCCCATCAGCGTTGAGCGCGATGCCAACCGGCTCGATGAGCTGGCGTGGCCCGTTCCCAAACCCACCGAACGTCCGCTTGAAGCTTCCGTCGATGCCGAAGACCTGGACTCGCTCGTTACCGGTGTCGGTGACGTAGATCTCGTCGTCCGAAACCACGACCCCACGCGGACCAAAGAACAATCCGGGCTCGGTCTCGACCTTCGTCGGATCGTCTGTGGTGTCGGCATGACCGCCGAACTCCCGAATCTGGTCGCCGTCGGGGTTGAGGACGACGATCCGGTGGTTCCAGGTATCGGCCACATAGATCAGGCCGTCCGCGCCAACGGCGAGTCCGGTCGGCCCGAGACCGGTGTCGGTCGACGAGAATGCCACCTTTGAGTCTGCGCTATCGCCCCAGCTGCCGACGAACTCTCCGCCAAGCTCGAAGCGTTCGACCCGCGCATTCCCTTGATCGACCACGTAGACGGTGCGGTTCTTCCCGACGCCGATCCCGACCGGCTGGTCAAACTGCCCCCGGGCATCGCCCACCCCTGGGCGGTCCGAGAGCGAGAACGGCCCGGTCGCCGGAAAGACGCGGTTCGCGAGCTCAGCGTCGAGCCCAACGGCGAGCGTTTCCGGCTGGGCATGAGTCGGACCGTCGCGAAAGAAGAGATACCGCAGACTCGCCGACCAGTCGGTGGGGCGCACGATAGAGCCGACAATATGACCGATATCCGGGCTGAGATACGCACCCGGTACCCGGTTGCGGAATGGGATCGTCCGGGGGGCATACCCCGCTTCGGCCATGCCGGCGTCATCGGCCGCCATCACCACGTTTGCCCCGGAGAGCGATCCCTGTCCATCGTCGACCACCGTGAAAGCCGGGAAATTCCGGAAGTACCACTGGGTGGGCCACTGCACAGTGCGCTCGGCCGCGATCGAGAGCCCGTGACCGCCGGTCGGATCGGCGACCGTCCCATCGAGCAGCGTGGCGTCGCGGGAAAGGCGTCGCAGCCGGTCGACGGTCGGCCTGACGCCGTCGGTCATGGTTCGCTGCGCCAGCAGCTCGGTACCATCATCAGCGTTGTAGAAGTTGAGCAACGTTGTCGACCGCAATGTCACGAGCGCCAGCGCCGCCGCAACCGTCAGGATCGCCAGGATGGCGGGCTGCTGCCCGCTTGGTCCCACGGATCGGTTCTCGGAGACGAGCGTCCAGGCGATGTAGAGCAGCGGCAGGACAACGACCACGCCGACGATGATCGTTTCCAGAACCTCCGGCGTCCGCAGGTCCTGATTAAGACCATCGGTGCGGGCAACAGCTTCATCGATGCGGCCTGCCAAAGCACCGAACGCGACAACCCCGACGATCAAACCCACGAGCGTGGCGATGAAGGCGGCCCGGTGAGTGTGGGGCAGCGGCCGGCGGTCAAGCGCGGCGACAACATCGCCAAGAACGCCGCCGCCAAGCAACACCAGCGGCAGCGCGACGTGAACCGCGTGTCCCGGTTGGTGCCCGGCGCTGAGGCTCCAGAGCACCAGTGCCGCGGCGAACCATCCTCCGAAGAAGGGCCAGCCGAGTCCACCCGCATGATTGATCCGCCCCCGAACGACGGCGAGCAGCGCGAGCCCAAGGGCAAGTGATTCATACAGCACGATGGCGAGCAGGAAGAACTGGACAGGGGTGCCGGTTGATCCATCCCAGATCAACGAGGCGCCGTCGTTCAATGTTCGCCCCAGGCCGGAGATTGCCGAGAGGTCGGTGAGGAGCCGGGTGAAGAGCAGCGCCAGGGTGACGACCAGTGCGGCAAGCGCCCCCAGCGACGCTCCCGGGGTGACCCGGAGAGCAGTGAGCCCTCGAGATAACGCTCCGCTGCGGTCAAGCATCGTCGCCACGACCACGCCGGCGGCCAGCGAGAGCAGCACCGGGATAGAGCTCGGTCCCGATCCGATGAGTGCTCCACCCGTCACTCCGCCGACGATGCCCCATCTTCGGGCGGTCGCACCTTCCTGGTTGGTGAGCCCAGCGCGCAGAACGGCGACGACCAGGAGCAGGCTCAAGAACGCGACGGCGATCTCCGGGGTCGCCGTGCGGGACGCGAGGACCATCGTCGGGGAGAACGCGGCGAGCGCCGCCATGCCGAGTGCGGCGGGACGACCGACGAACGGTCGCAACCAGAGGGGGAGGACGAGCAGCGCGATCCCCAGGGCTACCGGGACGAGGCGGGCGACCGTGTCCGTGGCGCCAAAGAGAAAAAAGGCCGCCGCTTGCAGAAGCTGAAAGAGAGGCGCCGTGTTGGCGAGCGCCTGTCCCGGCAAACTTGGCCGCCCGAGCTGCAGCGCCCAGGCGTCAAAGGCCCGGCGAGCCTCGTCGGGAGCAAGCGCCCAGACATCGAGGTGGGCGAAGCGGAACGTCAGCCCGACCAGCAGCGCCGCCAACCAGCCGGCCATGGTCCAGATCGATGCACCGAGCGTCACGGTCCGGTCGAGGACCGAAGGTTGGCGGTCCATGGAATCGATGACGGTCGTTGCCACGAGGACCTCCGGTGATCTGATGGACGGGAATCGGATACCCGATGGATCGGGCCGGGAATCGATTGATGTCACGGCCGGTTCAGTATCTAATCTGGTTGAGCAGCGGAAGCAGATCGTTGCGGACGTAGATGGTGTAGCGGTAAGACTCGATGGGTGCCGGGAGATCGCGGTACATGAGGAGGCGATAGACCTGCTGCTGACCTTCCGGTGAAAGCTGAGTGGCGAAGCTGTCGACGACTGATCCGACAATCGCTCCGAGCCCGTGCGGCTGCTTGGACGTCTCCCACGCCGACGCGCCCGGTCGTAGCTCCGGGGCGATGGCGAAGTTACGATAGATCGGGTACTCCGGGAACCACCAGCGCAGGACGTACTCCTGCGGCGTGTAGCCCTTCAGATAGGGCTCGACTGCGCTCTTGCGATCGTTCTGTGCGATCACGACGGCCGCGTTGCTCGGCGGCTCGGTCAGTGTCGTGTAGTAGTGATGATTCGGGAAATCGCGCAGATACCACTGGAGGGGCCACGAAACGTAGCCGTCGTACCAGATGTCGAGGTCCTTCCCGCCGGTGGTCTCGGCCGAAAGCTCGCCGAGCTCGCGGACCATCCGGCTGACATCAGGGGCGGTCTGAGTGTAGACCAGCATGTCCTTCGGTACGTCGCCCTCCTGATAGGTCGTTCTCCAGCCGGCATGGATCTGGAGCAGGACGAGACCGATGGCCAGCGCCGCGAACGTCGCCGAGCCGGCGCGACGATAGCCGCGACCAATGACGCCGATGGCGATCGCCACAGCGGCCGCCGCTGGGGGAATCGCCAACCACCACCAGTGATCCGCCGCATCGGGCGTGACCACGCGGGTGAGGTCGCCGCCCGGGACAAAACTGCCGTAGGACATGCGTCCGGCGAGGAGCAACCAGGCGCCGCCAATCGTTAACAGGGATGTTGTCAGCAGCGTCTCGGTTCGGCTCCAGCGGAGCGCCGAAGACGAACGCCAGGCCGCCACACGCTCCGCGACCTGGCCAACCAGACCAGCAGCGAGCAGGATGGCGGGAAGCGTGATGTGGACGACCAACCACGGCATCTTCTCGCCGGCGTACGACAGCGCGGCGAAGATGCCAGCGAACCAGATCGCAAGGAACAGCTGAAAGAAGAGCCGTGAATGTGATTCGCCATACCGGGTCGCGCGAAGGACAGCCACGGCAACCGCCACGACCGCCGCTCCACCAAGGAGAAAGGCCAGAAACTCATATTGTGGCATCAGGAGCAGGAAATAGAACCAGGGTTGTTCGCCGCGCCGCTCACCCTGCTGACCCAACCAGTACAGAAGCGTGCCGTCGGTGGCGGTCGTCCCGGTGAGGATCCCGTGGATGTTGGTGAAGAGACTGGTGTAGAGAGCGACGAAGATGGAGGCAGCCACGCCAAGAGCCAGCCCAATGCCGCGGACGTCGCGTCCCGCGGCGGCGACCGCGGCATCGACACTGTGCCTGGGTGCCGCGCCGAAGAGCGCGTCGAGCCAGCGGTTCCCGGGATCGACCGACTGACGCCCTCGCGAGACGAGCCATCCCGCCCCGGCGAGCGCTCCGGAGGCGATGACCAGCGCCGCAACGGGTCTCCAGGCCGGGCCGTCGTTCAAGAGCAGCACCAGAACCACCCACAACGCGCCAACAGCGAGCGCGCCACCGACGCTCCCGATGATCAGACCAGGCGTTTGATCGGCGTTCCAACGACGAGCGAGGATGATTGCCGCCGCGGCGACGACGACCAGGGCCAGCACGACCAGCGCGATGACCAGCGGATGCTGGAGGAGTTCGGCGTAATAGTCCATCTGGTGGGCGCGTGTCGGCTGGGGCGCGTTCGATCCGTCCCGGTCCCATGGGATCTCTGGAAAGGACCGGCTGAAGGGTCCCGGCCGAACCATCACCAGCGCCGCCGCGACAACCGCGGCCGCGATGTGCAGGGGAAGCAACGGGCGCAGCGACCTCCAGAGGAGCGCGCCCCAGAGGATCGCCACGAAGATCGCGCCGATGCCAAAGATGATCTCGTGGTTGGTCAGTAAGAGGCCAACCGCTGCTCCGGCGGTGACGAGCCAGCGTCGCTCGGGCCGCTCGATATACCGCATGATGCCGATGACGAGGATCAGGCTGCCGACAACGGTGTAAATGTCGTGGCGGATGTAGCGGCTCTGATAGAGGATCGTCGGCGAGACCAGGAAGAAGGCGGACGCCATCAACGCGCCCCATCGACCCAGGTGACGCGGTCCGCGCAGGAAATACGGCAAACCGACAAGAACCGCGCCAAACAGGGCGGGCATGTAGCGGCTGGTGGCGTCCGACGCGCCAAACAGCAGATAGACGAGCGCATTCGCATGGAAGAGGAACGGCCCGTGCATGAGGGGATCGTGGCTATAGCCCTGCCCGGTGGCGTAGAGCCAGGAATAGTACGAGTGCAGGCTCTCATCATGATGGAGCGTGCGCGAGCCAAGGTCCCAGAAGCGGGTCAGGCACGCCGCAAGGAGCAACAGTGCGTAGAGGGCGGCCTCGATCGTGATCCGTGGCACACGCCGCACGCTGTCGGAGGCGGTCGTGGTTGGAGTGACCGTCGGATCATCCTGCCCATGGGACGGACTCGACAGGTGGTCGCCATTCAGCTCGCTGGGGACGATCGCGCCGTTGTCAATGTGTCGATCATCAAGCACTGCGCCGTTCGAGACTGAACTGCCTGGCATCGTCTCCCAGGGGTGCTGGATGGCAGGGGTAGTTGGTGCGATGGCAGTCGTCCCGTCGCTCCCGGGATGGTCATTGCCCGTTACCCGCGACCGGGGTGAATCTGACACGCGCTCATTCCCTCGTTCGACGCCAGCCGTGGCTACGGGAGATTGGGGCTTGGACGGACGTTTGAAACCGGGTGGACTATACGACGCTCGACGGAAGTCGGACCAGAATCGGGCGACCAGACTCCTCCTGCCCAACGCGCGGTCAACCGATTGGGTAACGCTTCACGAGCGGATTCGATGCGGCGACAGCACAGTCGTGGGTGCCATCTCACCGGTCACCTGGCGATTCGAGGGTGGAGAGGCGGTAGGTCACGCCGAGCCGGTGCGAGATCGAGCTTTAATGGTTGGGCCTAGATGCGGCGAGACCCCGTGGTGGGTGACAATCGTCCGGGAGCGTCGACGGACACTCCTGGGTTCGCAAGCCGGGGAAAGGAGCTATTACATGGTCGATCAAGGCTCGGTGACAGAACCGTCTGTGAGCGCCGAGGGAGAGGAGAGCGGGGGAGCGAAGAGTGTCGACGAGCAGGCGGCACTGGCCCGCGACCTTGGCGACGAGCTGACCGATGTCTTCGTCCGGTTCGTGCGTGGCGAGCTTCAGTTCGCTGACCTCACCTTCCTGACCTTTGAAACGTTGCAGGATCTGCACATCGTCGCCTCGGGACACTACGAACTGGAATATGACGAGGAGGAGGACGAGGGGGACAACGGCGAATACGATGTCGAGGAGGCGACCGAGGAACAAGAAGAGCTCGCTCAGGAGCCAGCAGGACCGTAGCTGCAACTTTTTGCCCGGACGGTGTCGAACTTAGTGGTCATGGTGCTAGCCCGCGTGGCGGAATCCGGCGTCCCGCATCACCAGTGGGAGGCCATCATCGAGCACACGTGCCTCGATCACCTCGGTCAGTAGCACAATCGAATCACCGGCGGAGACCTCCTGCCGGACTTCGCAGACGACGTAACCGAGGGCGTTCGATAACGCGGGCGGTCCGGCCGCCGTTGCGATGGTGGGGAGATGGAGGGTCACGAATTTGTCCCCGGCACGGCTTCTGGGCCGTCCCAGGCCCGCCGCCAAGTCGCGTTGGTCGGCCGTGAACGGGCAGATGGCGAGGCGGCCACTTGCGTGAATCAGTGGCAGGGTCGAGCTCTCCCGCTCGACCGAGACGGCGACCATGGGAGGCTCGAAGGAGACCTGAGACAGCCAGTTAGCGGTGAAGATCCCGCGCTCACCATTGTGCTCAGCGGTCACGGCATAGAGCCCGTAACTGAACTGACGAAGCACCGTTTTCTTGGCGTCGAGGTCGAGTGGCACCGCTTCCTCCTCGTCGATCGGCCACCCAGGTCCTGTCGCGGGGATGAGTTGGTCCCATCGGCATGAGCCGGGCGTCAGCGTACCTGGGTGGCGGTTTCACGATCGCATTATGATAGATGTGATCACGCCAGCACGACCGTGAGCCTGGCCAGAGACTATGCTGGCCTTTGCCTCCGCAGCCGGATGCCGTCGCACCGCGCGCCAGAACCACCTGTCGGTCGAGGTCCAGGCTGCTCCTGGCGTCCCGTCTCTCTGTCCTCGCATCAAGCGCCGCCACGGTGCCGTCATTGCTCGATAACGCCGGCGTGGCACAATGCGTAAGCCGAACCCGACGCTCGCCCAGCGTCGCTGGCGTCGGACAGACGCAGGAGGGGGAACGCGCATCCGCGGTTGGTGTTCATGCTGACGCGCGGTTAGGACGACCTGGCTACACCAGGGCGACGAGCGGCGTGGCCATGCCGGACATTCGAGAGGGGCCCCGCCGTGTCCGACAGGCGTTCCACGACGGGTATCTCTCGCCCGCCGCACCTGAGCCATGGTCTCCCGATTTAGTGTTGACGCACACATTTTGTGACAGTTGTCTGACACACTTGACTTAGACGCGAGGCGCCTTGCTCCGTAGGCTGGAAGAGCCCCGAAGGCGGCGATGGTCGGCTGGTCCGTGACGAGTTACGACGAAACCCGCACCGGAGGCGTCGCGTTCTGACACTGGACGGCCCGTGCGCTAAGCATCCTACTTGCATTATGGAATCGCATGGCCGCCCAGGCGTCACCTCTATGCTACGACTGAAACTGGGATGTTAGTGGACCTATGGAACTCTTCGACCTGATCTTGCTCATCGCTATCCCAGCGCTAACCATGCGGCTCTACGCGCCGTGGGGTGGTGCGATCAGCGGCGAAACCCTAGAGCGGGTGACCGTGCCGCTCCTGGCTCGCATGCGGATGTACCGGATGCCGGCGTTCCTGTTGCTCACCATCGCCAGCGCCGGGCTCATCCGGCGCGATGTCCATCTGTGGTCCGTCGCGGTCGTCGCCGCTGCGGTAGCGATCGTGGTCGCGATTCCGGTTCATTACCACCTGACCGACGAGATGATCCGCTTTGCCTGGACACGGCCACGGCGGTGGACCGAGTTCGGCGGTGTGGGGCGCCGCCGCTCGGGCGCCCGGCTGCAAGGAATCTCTCGCTCCCGAGGAATGACCGTCTGGCTCTCCGATTCCCGCGGTGATGACGAGTTCGTTCTTCTGCTGCGGCAGCTCGTACGGGGCGCCTACAAGGGGCAAATCGGCCCGGCGACGCGCGTGCCTCAGCCGGCAGCTGCCGACGATCGTGCGTCGTCTCGATTTCCGGTAGCGGCCGCCCGCTGACAGCTTCCGACCCTTCGACCCAGCTACCCGGCCGGCTGGTTGCCTCTGCGAGCGCCAGCTTCGCGGCCGTGGCCGGCAATGCGTTGGGCAGCCTCATGGTGACGATCGGGCTACTCCTCGGCGAGCTCAAGCGCGAGGAGAGCCGCGTTGACGATGTGACCGCTATCGATCCCGGTCTGCTCGTAGAGCGCGGCTCGTGAGCCTGACTGCCCGAACTGGTCGACGCCGAGTGGCACCACTGGCACCCCATGGACACCGGCCAGAAAGGTGAGGGCATGGGAGGCACCATCCTGGATCGTGACGACCGGCGCGCGACGCTCCTCCGCTGGAAACAGCGTCGTCAGGTGACCAAGGTCGATAGGCCGACCCGCATCAGCCAGTTGCATCCGCCGAGCCGCCTGCAGGGTGTCATACAGTCGGCGTGGGCTGGTGACGTTAATCACGTTCGCGGCGACCCCCTCGGTATGGAGACGAGTCGCCGCATCGATCGCCTCCGGCACCATGATCCCGGGCACCGCGATCTGGACGACATCTGTGACATCGAGCTCCGGGGCGGCCGTCCGTCGGTCGACGATCCGATAACCGCCCGCAAGCACCTGGCGGCGTAGTTCGACGTCGCCGAAGCGGGCGAGCGGCTCCTCGATCAGCCCCTGGTCAACTGGCTTGGTGGAAAGCCGCAGGTAGGTCGAGAGACCGTGTTCGCGGTCGCAGCACTGCGCGAGCGCTTCGAGCAGCGCCCATTCGACCTCGATGCCGAAGCACGGCTCGAAGAAGAGCAGCCCCGGCAGCTCGATGCCGAGCGATGGCGTGACCGTGCTCTGGTGGGCGCCACCTTCTGGACTGAGGGAGACTCCGGCAGGCGTACCGGCGAAGATCATCTTGGCGCCGATGTAGAGGCCATAGATCAGGGCATCGAGACCCCGGCAAACGAAGGGGTCGTAGACCGTGCCGATCGGGATGAGCTGTTGCCCGTTCAATTCGTAGGACAGACCAAACTGGCTCAGCGCCATGAACAGGTTCATCTCCGAGATCCCGAGCTCGATGTGGCGCCCGGTTGGCGACGGCTGCCACTTCAGCATCCGCTGCCCGCCGCCTTCATAGTCGGCGGCGGCCTCGCGGGAGAAGACACCGGCCTTGTTGATCCAGCCGGCGAGATGGGTGGAGGTTGCAACGTCGGGCGAGAGCGTCACGAGGCGTTCACCAACCTGCGGCACATCGGCCAACCGGACGAGGGTGCGACCGAGGGCCTCCTGCGTCGATGTGAGCCGGGGATGGGTCGTGTCGAGGCGATGGGGAATCGCGCTGGCCTCAAGCCGAACCGACTCGGTCGGCGGCACTTCGAGCCGTTGCGCCGCGCTGACGCAGAGACGGCCCGCGGCGGAGTCCGGAGAGAAGGCCGCCCACGGGTCATCAGCGGGAACGTCAAGGGCGCTGCGCAGCGTGTCGACCTGGGCGGCGGTGAGAAGCTGGGAGTGGTTGAGCGGATCGCCGGCAAAGGGGAGTCCCCAACCCTTCACTGTGTAGGCAAAGATGACGACCGGCGCATCTGTGACGGCGTCGGCGTGATCGAGGACTTCGAGGAGCTTGGGTAGGTCGTGACCGCCAAGGTTAGCGACCAGTGGTCGCAGATCGGCAGGGGGGACATCGTCTACGGACGCACGAATCGCGTCCGCATCGTCGCCGGCCCCGGCGAGCCGCTCCCGCAACGCCGTCGCGTCATCGAGCCGAATCAGCGCCTGGTACTCCTCGTTGCTCATCTCATCGATGCGCTGCCGGAGGGCCGCACCTCTAGGACCGGCCATCGCCGCTTCCAGCCGCGCGCCGTACTTTGCCTCAAAGACCCGCCAACCGGCTCCGGCAAAGAGCGCTTTCAAACGTCCGGCGCGTACGCCGGGGATGACGCGGTCGAGACTCTGCCGGTTCAGATCGATGATCCAGACGACATTACCGAGACCCTGGATCGCTTCCTCGGCGACTGTTTCCCAGACATTGCCCTCGTCGAGCTCCGCGTCGCCAATTAACGCGACAAAGCGATCGGAGGTGACGTGACCGAAATGGTGCTCGCCATACCGATGGGCGAGGGCGGAAAAGACCGGCGCCACCGCGCCCAGACCAACCGACCCGGTCGAGAAGTCGACTGGGTCCGGATCTTTGGTGCGGCTCGGGTAGGCCTGGAGTCCGCCGAACTCGCGCAGCGTCGTCAGGTAGCGACGATCGAGGCGCCCGAGCAGATACTGAGCGGCGTGAAATGCCGGCGAGGCGTGCGGCTTGATCGAGACGCGATCTCCAGCTCGGAGATAGTGAAAGTACAGGGCCGTGAGAATCGTGACCACCGAAGCCGACGATGCCTGGTGACCGCCGACCTTCGATTTCTCGGCGCTCGGACGGACGTTATTCGCGTGGTGAATGATCAGCGTCGAAAGCCAGAGCACGCGGCGTTCGATCTCCTCCAGAACGCGAAGCTGCTCGTCCTCAGGAGGGACAGCGGGCGGCCGGGTGGAAGGGGAGAGGTGCGTCGTCGCCATCGCGTGCTCCTATCTGGGCCGTGAGGAATGGATCTGCTCCCCGTATCGTACGTGGTCTCCGCCACCGGCCGCGAGAGCAGGTTCTCAATGTGGGCGGCGGGCGGCCTACGTCGGCGTGGCGACCGCTCGTGGCATTCTGGACAGGGCGACCACCTCATCGATCTGCCAGCTCCCGTCAGTCTCAATCAGGTAGAGGTAGTCCGCAAAAACCTCCTCCCGATTCTGCGTCACGACGATCGCGCCTACTCGCCCGTCGGCCAGCCATTCGATCCGGGCAACATCACCGACGTTCAGGCGATCGCCGCCGGGGACTGGTGTCGGCGGGCCCGCGAGACGAGCGAGCAGATCCGGGTCGAGGGTGTCCGGGGGCCCGAGTAGGTGGGCGATGAAGCGATCGGTGAACAGCGCGTAAGCCCGGCGGAAATCTCCGGCGTTGCGGCAGGCGATCGACTCGGCGATCGTCGCCTTAATCGCCGTGGCCGTCCGTTCGTCCACCGGCTCGCCGGTTGGCAACGCAAAGGGGGTCGTCTCGACGGGACCAGGTGTGACGACGCCGATCGGGGTCTCGGTCGGGAGCGGAAAGGCCCGCGGCTCCACGTCGCAAACGGAGTTCAACGTGGCTGGAGGCGTCCCGTCGACGGCTGCGCCTGTCCGCGTGGCGACTGCCGCTACCGCGGAGCTCATAGTCATAGCCGACGCAATGCTGGAGATCACGACCGCGGCGCGTATCCCAGCCAGAATGTGCAAACAGTGCACCGCCACCTCGTTCCCCTTCGGGCGCTGATGGCCCGGTCACGCGCTCAAGTCTGATTGCGGTAAGCTACCATCACGGTCGTAACACGGTACTGGTACTCACGACGAGCGCTCGGTGATGGGCAGTCTGCCGGACCCCGAAGGGTCCCGCAAGCTGCGCTCAATCGCCTGGCGCATCTGGCTGGCCTGACCGGGGACGCTGATGAGGCGAGGGTAGGACCAAGGTGGACAACAACGCGACGCAGGTGGCGGATCAGCGGGTGGTCGAGAGTGCTGCGGCGGCGGATCTGCGGCTAGTGCAGTTCCTCTACTGCGACTACGGTGGTGTCGTGCGCGGGAAGTCGACCCATGTGACGCGCCTTGAGGGGCGCCTTCACGAGGGAATCGCCCTGGTGCGGGGCATGATGTCGATGAATGCGCTCGACCAGCTGCAACCGGTTCCCGATATGACCGCGGTCGGTGAGGTCCGGCTCGTTCCCGACCCGGACTCGTTCGTTGTGCTGCCGTACGCGCCACGAACCGGCAGCATGCTCTGCACCATGCTCGATCTCGATCGCCAGCCGTGGGACGCCTGTCCGCGAGCGTTCCTTGGGCGCATCATCGACCGGGCCGCCGAGCGCGGTTTGCGCATTGAAGCGGCGTTCGAGCATGAGTTTTTTCTTGCCCGCCGGAATGGCGACACCCTGGTGCCGTTTGACAGCAGTCTCTGCTTCAGCACGGTGGGGATGACGAGCGCGGCGCTCTTCACTGACGACCTGCTTGCGGCGTTAGAAGCGCAGGGGCTCCAGCCCGAGCAGGCGATGCCGGAATATGGCGGCGGCCAGCAGGAGGTGAGTGTTCGCCATACCTCGGTGATGACCGCCGCCGACAATCAGATTCGGGTCCGAGAGACCGCCCGGGCGGTCGCGGCTCAGCATGGGGTGGTGGCATCCTTTGCGGCAAAGCCATTCCCGGATCAGATCGGATCGGGCGCGCACGTCCATCTCTCACTGTGGGACATTGCGTCCGGCGCCAATGCCCTCTTCGACCCGACAGCCTTGCCGTACGGTCTGAGCGAGATGGGCCGGCATTTCGTCGGTGGAATCCTGGAGCATCTTCCAGCGTTGACGGCGATCACCTGCCCGACGGTCAATTCCTTCCGCCGGCTCCAGCCCCACGCCTGGGCCTCCGCGTTCGTCTGCTACGGCTTCGATAACCGCGAGGCGGCGGTGCGCGTTCCTTCGGCCTTCTGGGGTCGCGAGCAGGGTACGACTAACGTCGAGCTGAAGACGGTCGATAACACCTGCAATCCCTATCTGGCACTTGGGGCTATCGTCGCGGCGGGTCTGGACGGGATTGAGCGGAAGCTCGATCCAGGACCGCCGCTCGATGTTGATCCCGGGTTGCTTTCGGATGAGGAGCGCGCGGTGCGCGGGTACCGACGGTTGCCAGCAACGCTTGATGATGCGCTCGATGAGCTGGATCGTGACGACGTCTTAACGGCGGCGATGGGCGAGACGATGTCGCGCGCCTTCCTGATGGTTCGCCGGTCGGAGGCGACAGCATTTGCCGGCCAGAGCGAGGCGTACGAGTTAGCCGAGCATCGCGAGAAGTACTAGCGAGCTGGAGCGAGCGGAGATGAGCATCGAGGGGGAGCTGGACCGCCGCGGTCTCTGCCTGCCTGGCCCACTGACGCTGCCGGGACGAACCCCGGTACCGTGGACGTGGGTACGGATCCGGGGGAATCGAGCGTATCTGGGCGGTTATGGACCGCAGGCGTCTGATGGGTCGGTAGCCGGGCCATTCGGCTCGGTGGGTGGGTCGGTCTCACTCGACGAGGCTCAACACTCCGCTCGGTTCGCCGCGATCTCGATCCTGGGAACACTCTCGCGGTCGCTGGGTGATCTCGACCGCGTCACTGCCTGGCTGATGGTGAGCGGGTCGATCAATACGATGCCGGGGTATACCGACACGCCGGCGGTCATGAATGCCTTCGCCGATTTGATCATCGAGCTTTATGGCCACGATGTCGGGTCCCACGCGCGCACCGCGATCGGCGTCACCGCCCTGCCGTTCGACCTGCCGGTGATCGTGGCCTGTGAGGTCGAGATCGATCGCACTGGGGCCGACGGCTCGTGACGGCGACGGCCACCACCTCGGCGGCGAGCCCGGTCGAAGAGGAGATCGTTTTGCGCGCGGCCGGTGTTGGACGGGCGTTTCGCGGTTTGCAGGCGCTCGCTGACTACAACCTCGCGCTGCCGGCCGGTCAGATTCTCGGGGTGATTGGACCGAACGGCGCGGGAAAGACGACGCTGTTCAATGCGATGACCGGCTTCGTCACACCGACCTCCGGGACGATCGCGTTTCGGGGCCGTGATATTACCGGTATGGCGCCTAACCGGGTCGCTGCGCTCGGGATTGCGCGGACGTTTCAAAATATCCGGCTCTTCACTCGAATGACGGTCGTGGACAACGTCAAGACGGCGCAGCAGCTCCGATCCCGCGCCGGTTTCTGGGCGACGTTAGTGACCGCCCCGGCGTTCCGGCGCAACGAGCGAGATCTCGAAGCGCGGGCGATCGGCCACCTCGAGAGCATGGGTCTGGCCGATGTCCGGCACGCCTACGCGGCATCCCTACCCTACGGCTTTCAGCGGAAGCTGGAGATCGCTCGCGCCCTGGCGACAGAGCCTGCGATCCTGCTCCTGGACGAGCCGGCGGCTGGCATGAACGCTCAGGAGACCGCCGAGCTGACTGGGTTCATCCGTGACATTCATGCGCGTTTCGGCCTGACGATCATTGTTGTCGAGCACGACATGTCGTTGATCATGCGGCTCTGCCAGCGGATCCAGGTGCTGAACTATGGACGCATCATCGCCGAGGGTACACCGGCCGAGATCCGGTCCAATCCGCGGGTGATCGAGGCTTACCTCGGCACCGATGACGCAACGCTGCCCGATCCGACGGTCGATGTCGCGCCCGATACGGTGGGTGAGCTGGATGAAGCCTGAGATCGGCGAAGTCAGGGACGACCGAGACGGAGCCGGGGCGACCGCGGGTGATCCGCCATGTTGAGACTCTCTGATGTCCGGGTCTTCTACGGCGCAATCCAGGCCGTCAAGGGGTTGTCGTTCGAGGTCAACGACCATGAGCTGGTTGCCCTGGTCGGATCGAATGGGGCGGGAAAGACGACGACGCTGCGGACCATCTCGGGATTGTTCCGGCCCCGGACCGGGTCGATCGAGTACAACGGCGAGGATCTGACATCGCTCGCGCCCCATCAGATTGTCGACCGCGGCATCGCGCAGGCTCCAGAGGGACGGCAAATCTTTGGCTCTCTGACCGTGCGCGAGAATCTGTTGCTCGGGGCCTCGCGGCGCAAAGACCGGGAGGCACTCGACGGCGATCTCGACCGCGTCTACGAGCTATTTCCGGTGCTTCGGGAGCGGCTGCGGCAGGCGGGTGGGACCCTGTCAGGTGGCGAGCAGCAGATGCTGGCGATTGGCAGGGCGCTAATGGCGAGTCCGCGGCTGCTGCTGCTCGACGAGCCGTCGCTCGGGTTAGCGCCGTTGATGGTCAATCGAATCTTCGACGTGATCGCCCGCCTCAAGGCGGAAGGCGTCACCATCCTGCTGGTCGAGCAGAACGCCCGCAAGGCTCTCGAGATCGCAGACCGTGGCTACGTGCTGGAAACCGGGCGGGTCGTGCTCAGCGGGACCGCGCGAGAGCTGGCGAAGAATCCGGAGGTCGAACGCGCCTACCTCGGTGGATAGTGCTCTCCCGTGGCGAGCAACATCGGAGCGGTGCGGACGAGCCGTCAGCTCCTGGTAAGGCGGCAACCGATGACTGATCGAGACCGCGAGTATCCCTGGAGACGCGATGACCGGGAGTGAGTTCGGGCAACAGCTTGTCAACGCGCTTAGCCTTGGCAGCATTTACGCCCTGGTAGCAGTCGGTCTGGCGATGGTCTTCGGCATCCTGCGCCTGATCAACTTCGCTCACGGCGAGGTGCTGATGCTTGGCGCGTTTGCGACCTACTACTTTGCCAAGGCTGGGTTGCCATTTCTGGTGGCGGCGCCTCTGGCGGTCGTGACGACAATCGTGATCGGCGTGCTGATGGAGCGAATCGCCTATCGCCCCGTTCGCGGCGCGCCCGATGTGGCGCTGCTCCTGACGTCCCTCGGTGTCTCGATCTCGGTCCAGAACGGAGCGATCCTGGCATTCGACGCTCAGCCAAAGAAGTTTCCGACGCCGACGGCGATCGAGCGACAGGTGACGCTCGGCGGCGGAGTTCAGATCAGCGTCACAAACCTGGTCACGATCGGGACGGCGATCCTACTGATGGCCGTCCTGACCTTTTTCGTGACCCGTACTCGCCTAGGAACCGCGATGCGCGCCACCGCCGAGAATGCGATGGCCGCGCGCCTGATGGGGATCAACGTCAACACGGTGATCATCACCGCTTTCGTCGTCGGGTCGGCCCTTGCCGGGGCCGCTGGGATTCTGTGGGGGGCACGCGTTGGTCGAATCGATCCGCTGATGGGCTTTATCCCGGTCCTGAAGGCGTTCGTGGCGACGGTTATCGGTGGCTTCGGCTCGATCCCCGGCGCTGTCATCGGCGCGTACCTCTTGGGGTTCGGGGAGATCTTTCTCGTCGCTTTGCTGCCGGACAGCCTCACTTCCTATCGTGATGCCTTCATCTTCAGTGGGCTGATCGTCATTCTTCTGTTCCGGCCGCAGGGGATTCTCGGGTCGACCGAGCCGGAGAAGATTTGATGGCCACCTCGATTGGACATCCAGCTCCTCGCTCCACGCCAGACGTAGGCCGTGATCTAGGAGCAGTTCGACGAGCGGTCGTGCTGCTGCTGGCGCTGCTCCTGCTCGCCGCCTTCCTCGCCTGGGCAGACGGCTCGCTCAATGCCTACCGCATCCAGATCGTGACCCTGGTGGCGATCAACGCCATCATCGCTGCCAGCCTGGCCCTGACCAGCGGCTTTACCGGGGTCTTCTCACTGGGACAAATCGGTTTTCTCGCCATCGGCGCCTATGTCGGATCCCTGCTCACGATCGCTCCCCGCTGGAAGAGCGAGCGGTTCTTGCCCGGCTTGCCGGGATGGCTCGCGTCGGTCGATCTCAGCGGCTGGCCCGACCAGTGGGCATTGCTGGTGGCTTGCCTGGCGGGAGGTGCCGTCGCGGCTGTCGTAGCCGGCGTGGTCGGCGCACCGTTGATGCGGCTGTCGGGTCACTACGTGGCGGTTGCCACCATGGGTTTCCTGATCATCATCCAGTCCCTGGCGATTAACCTTGACGGTATCACCAGGGGTGCCCGGGGACTGAGCCAGATTCCGCACCTGACGACGCCGTGGAGTGCCTACGGGTGGATGGTCGTGACGATCTACGCGGTCTTGCGGCTTCGCGCATCGGCGTTTGGACGGGCCATGATCGCGTCACGAGAGAATCTGATCGCGGCGCGGGCGGTGGGTGTCGATGTCCTTCGGACCAGGTTGCTGGCCTTTGTCGTCGGCGCGTTCTTTACCGGCGTGGCCGGCGCCTTGCTGGGGCACCAGATTGGTACCGTCGCCCCATCCGCCTTTTATTTCGCGACGACCTTCGCGATCATCATCATGGTCGTGCTGGGCGGAATGGGAAGCATCACCGGGGCCGTTGTCGGCGCGGTCATCATGACCCTGGCGCCGGAATACCTTCGTGAGGTCGAGAACGGGATGAACCTTGGCATCTTCTCATTCGGTCCCCGGTTCGGGTTGTCGCAGATTATCCTGGCGCTCGGGTTCATCTTGGTGATGGTCTTCCGGCCGCAGGGCTTGTTCGGCGATCGGGAGCTTGGCCTAGGTTTGCTCAGCCGCCGGGGACAGCAGGGAGAGGCGGGCGAGTTAACCGAGATCACGCCGCGGGTCGGTGCGGAGGTACGACCGGTGGAAGACCAGATTGAGCCGACCCGCTAAGATAGTCCCACCACTGTGCCGGGCTCGTGAAGCGATGTCTGGTGTCGCGACATCGAGACATTACTGGCCGAACCGGCCGGCGGATAACTGGAGCGACGGGTTGGACGACAGCAATCGATGGAGGGAACGATGACAGCGACCATTAAGCGTGGAACGAGTCAGGACCTGGCGCCGATGGGGGAGCTGCTCAGCGGCGCGCTGGCGGGACGTCTGAGCCGGCGGGAGATTCTGCGGCGGGCGACCGCACTCGGACTCTCGGCGCCAGTGGTGGCGGCGATGCTCAGCGTGGCCCCTGGGGCGGCGGCCCAGGGCACACCGGTGGCTGCTCCAAGCGGAGATCCGGTTGTCCTCGGTGGCGCGTACAACCTGACCGGCGGTCTCTCCTCGCTTGAGAACCCGGCTCGCGATGGATCCCAGCTGGCGCTGGACGAGGTGAACGCCGCGGGTGGCGTGCTTGGACGGCCACTCCAGCTCGATGTCGAGGATGGGAAGTCTGAGCCGACGGCGGTCACCAACGCGGCGAAGAAGCTGATCGAGGAAGACAAGGTGGTCGCGCTGATCGGCATCACCGACACCTCGATGGCCCTTCCCGTGGCCGGCGCCGCCCAGGATGCGTCGATTCCGTTCCTCACCGTCGGCGCGACGGCGCCGGTGATCGCCGACACCGGGGACTATGTCTTCCTCCTGCCGTTCGGTGACAACGTGCAGGCCGCCGCGTCGGCCGAGTTCGCGAAAGAGAAGGGCTGGACGACCTGCGCCCTGCTGGTCGATGACCAGCAGGACTACACCAAGTTCCTGGCCCAGTACTTCAAGGATGCGTACACCGCTCCGGAGGTCGGCGGCACGATTGTTAAGGAGCTGTCGTACGCGGCAGGCGATACCGATTACTCGGCGCAACTAACCGAGCTGAAGAACCTCAACCCTCAGCCCCAGGTCATCTTCATCTCGTCCGGTCCGGCGGAGATCGGGACGATCGTCAAACAGGCGCGGGCGCTCGGTATCCAGTTGCCGATCCTCGGTGGTGACGGGTACGACACTCCCGACCTGATCACGCTGGCGGGGGACGCGGCGAACAACGTCTTCTTCACGACCCATGAAGGGATCTACGGCGAGGAGTCGTCGGCCAAGGCGTTCAATGAGGCCTACCAGGCGAAGTTCGGCAAGGCGCCGCAATCGGTCTTCGCGGCGCTTGGATACGACGGCGTCAAGCTCATGGTCGACGCGATCACCCGCGCCGGGAGCACCGACGGCGACAAGATCCGCGATGCCCTGGCCGCGACGAAGGGTTTCAAGGCGGTCACCGGGACGATCAGCTACGATGAAGGAAGCCGGGTACCGACGAAGTCGGTCGCGCTTATCGAGGTCAAGGGCGGGGTCTTTACCTTGCTCGACACGGTCACGCCGCAAAACGTTCCCGCGCCGTAGCGACGGGCCAGACGTAGCCGGTCGACACGAGGTCCAGTGCAGAGGGGTACACGAGGTGTACCCCTCTGCGTCCACGTGCGGAGCTTGACCGAGCTGAAAACTTCTTTACGAGCGTGCGAACAAGTGACGTGGCCAACGGTCCAATGACGCCCCGTCGCTAGTGGTCATGAGCCGATCGGGAGCCCCGGGCGGATGCCATGACACCGGCGCTGAGGCGGCCTGAGTTGAGGGATCGGCCCGCCTACCCGCTACGAGGAGGTCTAGGATGAGCGCGCTTGCCATCCGCACCATTCGGCAGGCAGGCGGATGATACACGTGCTGATTCTGCGGGTACGGCGCGACCCGCTCCACGGACGCTTGCATGTACCCCTACCGCTGCGCGTGGCGGTATCGGGTGTCCGGTGATCGGACCTTATGCGGGCGGTGGAACTAGCGGTCGGGTCACGTCCGGGACGCCGACCGACAACGCGGCGCGGCCGGCCGGGTCCACGGCGGATCGTGTAACCGGGCTCCACCATCGCGCCGGTCGGTGGTAGGGGCGCACGGCATGCGCCCTGGTGCCCGAGCGCCTCGTTCCAGTTGGAACACCCTCCCCCTGACCTCCTACCGTCTCGTCGCCCCGGTCACGGCGCGGCTCCGCAAGACGACGTCGCCGCCGCTGGCGCGTCCTGCGGTCCTCAACCCCCATCGTCGGTGCGGTCCCA
>JAABUN010001646.1_pt1 | contig 47097 bp, 51 predicted proteins | sample 5559311 | NCBI WGS metagenome assembly JAABUN01 (sample SAMN10711877, study PRJNA513370) | rock metagenome | isolation source: Antarctica rocks | place: Antarctica: Victoria Land, Siegfried Peak sud
TCACTCACTGGCTCGAAGATCGTCGAGAACGTGCCGTCAAGATCAACTGGCAGTTCACCACTTCCGACGCGCGCATCAAACTCAAGCGGCTTTACCCAGAAATGACCGGTTGACGATGCACTAGCCTCCAGCGAGGTTTTTTAACGCTTACGATTTCTTACAATTCAAGTCCCCGGACTCACCACGGAGCTGGGTGACCCCATATCCCCCACTTCACCCAGCTCAGGGTCAGTGTAGGGGCGGAGGTTTATCATGACGGACACGGCGCACGGTTACATTCAGGGACTCGACCACCTTCAGCTCGCTATGCCTGCGGGTGAAGAGGCGGCGGCGAGGGCTTTTTACGGCGACCTGCTGAGGCTTACCGAACTTGCGAAACCCTCCGAACTCGCCGGACGTGGGGGCCTCTGGTTCGCGCTCGGTACGCAGGCGCTTCACCTCGGGGTCGAGGAGGCGTTCGCACCGGCGCGCAAGGCGCACCCGGCGTTCGCAGTGTCCGACCTGGGGGCGTGCAGGGCGCGGCTCGAGGCGGCGGGCGTGGAGACCCTGCCCGACACGGCGCTGCCGCACGTTCACCGCTTTTACGCGGCCGACCCGTTTGGCAACAGGCTCGAGTTTATCCAAACCGGGGGCCGGTTCTAGTGCTGCTGCTGCTGGTCGCCGGAACGGTGGGTGGTTATCTGGCGCAGCTCTTTAAGCTGCCGGGGGGTGCTGCGCTCGGCGCGATGACTGCTGCTGTCGTCGTCAACGTCGCGCTCGGCGACCGACCCGCGTCGGTACCGAAAGGTCTGGATGCGGCGCTGGTGCTCGTCGGGGTGACGGTAGGGGCCGCCGTAACGCGTGACACGCTCGCCGGAGCCGCAAACCTGATCGCGCCGTCGCTGCTGATTTTGGGCGTTTTTTCAGGTGTCGGGGTGGTGCTGGCGCTCGTTTTGCGCCGCTTTTTCGGTTTCGACCTAACGACGGCGCTTTTCGCCGCCGCGCCCGGGGGCATATCGAGCATGGCAGTTTTGGCTAAAGACGCCGGTGGGAACGGGTTTTCAGTTGCGCTGATTCATCTCGTACGGGTGCTCGGCATCTTTATCTTTGTACCGGCAGTTGCTTTTTTCATGCGCCGCTTCTAAAGTGGCCTGTAGAGACGAACGCGACAGACAGGAGAAACCTATGAACGACAAAAGACTCGTCCGCTCGAGCCGTAACCGCATGATCGCCGGTGTTTGTGGCGGTATCGCCGAGTATTTCGGTATCGACCCGACCATCATCCGCGTAATTTTCGTGATCCTGGGCCTGCTCGCCGGACCCGGTCTGCTGCTCTACTTGGCGCTGTGGGCGATTTTGCCTAAAGGCTACTAAAAGCTCTAGATCGCCTCGCGCCACACATTCTCGCTCAACCAGCCGCCAGGTAGCAGGCAACGAAAAAAGCATCTCTCATTGCTCACTACTCGTTGCTCATTGCCCTGCACTCTGCAAACCTCCCTCACTCATAAAGCGAGTTCTCAGAGAAACCCAGCAGGCCGCCCCCACTCACCCTCGAAGACGATGTCGCGGAGCGATTTGCGGACGCGCGGTGCTTCTTCCCTTTCGCGCAGTTCTTCAGAGAGGCTGCTGCCGGGCGCAGCGTAGCCGATAGCGGTGACGCTGACGGGTTCGTAAGGGTCGGGAATCCCGAAGACTTCTTTCGTCTTTTCCTTATCGAATCCCGCCATCGCGTGAACGTACAGGCCGAGGTCGGTCGCCTGAAACGTGAGGTTGGCGAAGGCCAGACCGAGGTCGTGGGTGGCGGTGGGGTTGTCGCGGGCGGGTTTGTCGCCTTTGGCGGGGAACATGGTGTCGGCGACGGACAGCAAAAGCACGGGTACGTTCTCGGTCCATGACTGATTGCCGCCTGCCAGACAGTCGTGAAGTTTCTGAAAGCTCGCTTCGCCGTGCCGGGCGACTAGAAAACGCCACGGCTGCACGTTGCTCGAGGACGCGGCCCAGCGCGCCGCCTCGAGCAGGCTCAGCAGCTTTTCCTCCTCGACGGGTGCCGTGGCGAACGCCCGCGGGCTCCAGCGGCGTTCGATGAGGTCGTGAACCGGGTGGTCGGTGGGGGCTGGTTTGGACGCGGTTTCGGTCCGGCTTACGTCAGTTAGGCTCACAAGGTCTCCTCGGATTTGGTGGTTGAAGCTTCGGTAATGTTTCGCAGCGGCGCAGCCTCGGCGTCGGTCAGGCTTACGAGTTCGCTCGAGACCCGCCACAACCTCTTCTGCACCGCGCGGTCGTGCGAACGTTCAGACGAACTCATCGGTTTCTCATTGCTGTAGTAACGTCCGGAAATACCCGCCACCGCAGGCGACGAGGCCAGGTAGATGGCGGTCTGCGCGCCCTGCACCGGGGTTTTGAGAAAGGGGCGCGCAAGCCTGAGAAAGGTGCTGGCGACGCCGCTCCCGCCGCTCCCGAAGCCGGTAGCAACCGCGCCGGGGTGCAGCGCGTTGACCGTTACCGGGGTGTCGGCCAGGATGCGCGCGAGCTGATAGGTGAACATCAGGTTGGCGAGCTTCGACTGGCTGTACGCTTTCCAGCCGCCGTAATTTTCTGTCAGCATCGGGTCGTCGTAGATTTTGCCGAACGTCTCCGCTTGCGACGCCACGTTGACGACGCGCGCGGCGGGGCTTTTCAAAAGGGTTTCGGCGAGCAGATGCGTCAGCAAAAAGTAGCTGAGGTGGTTGAGCGCAAAGGTCTGTTCGAAACCGTCGGTGGTGGTTTTGCGCTTGGAGAACGTCGCGCCCGCGTTGTTGACCAGCACGTCGAGCTGCCCGAACTGCTCGCTAAACTCGGCGGCGACGCGCCGAACGTCGGCGAGCGACGACAGGTCGGCGGGCAGATAGTGCAGCCGGTCGTTACCCGTTTCTTCCTTTAGCCTCCGCGTCACCTCGTCGCCCGAACCCGACCCCCTCGAGACCAGCACCACGGTCGCGCCCTGCCCGGCAAGCGCCCGCACCGTCTCGAGGCCGATCCCGGAACTTGCGCCCGTCACCAGCACGGTCTGTTCGGTCATGTTTTTCCCTGTCGTCTTCATAACCTCATGCTACGGGTTGCCGGAGCACACGAAAGCGCGTCGGCTTACGCACGGTCGGCTCCGGAACTCCCTCACACCCCCGAAGCTGGGCGCAGTCTACGGTGACGCACACTCGGCGGCGTTAGGCTGCATTATGAGCGAACAAGGGTACTCGAGTGAAGAGATGCAGGCGATCTGGACGACCTTTCAGCAAACGCAAGCGGCGAGCTGTCCGGCGTGCGACGGCCCGGTCGAAGTAGAGCTGAGCGGCGACCCGGCGACGAGCGGCGTGGACGAGGCGGAAATCCTTGCAACCTGCGGCAACTGTGGTCGAACAGGCAAAGACCGCCCCGGCAGTCACGGCGATTTTCAGGGTTGGCTCGATTAGAAGCTGCTGACGCTTGAGGCTGGGTGACGCGGCAGGCGGTGCCGGGCAAGAAGCAGGGAGAAAGAAGTAGAGATTGAGTAAGGTCGTTAAGCGTCGGTTTTTGCCGGTACGAGCTCGAGCGACCCTTCCAAATAGCGAGTGCTGACCAAATCGAAAACGGGTGACGGAAACCATAGCCACACCGCGTCCTCGACTTGCGCCACGCAGGTCGAGGACGCGTTCTAGGTATACTCGTAGCGACTACCCGCCCGGTACCGCCCCCCCGCAGCACTGCCCCTACAGAATCGATTGCCCCAGACCCCGCCCGCACGAACCAGAGGAACCTGATGGAGCTGTAAGTGGACCTTTATCTGCTCGTCGCCAGCCTGCTCGTCGTCGCGGCTATCCTGAGTACGCGCGCCACCCAGCGTTTCGGCCTGCCCGCGCTCGTGCTGTTCGTGGTGATCGGGATGCTCGCAGGGAGCAGCGGCCCCGGCGGTATCCGTTTCGACGACTACGCCCTCAGCCTGGACGTGGGCCTCGTCGCACTCGCTATCATTTTGTTCAGTGGTGGTCTGGACACCCGGATGCGGCTTTTTAGAGCCTCGCTGGTACCGGCTGTCAGCCTCTCTACCGTAGGCGTGATCATCACTATGCTGGTCGTCGGCGGGGCGGCGTGGCTACTGACGCCGCTCGGGTTTCTGGAGAGTCTGCTGCTCGGCGCGGTGCTCGCCCCCACCGACGCCGCCGCCACCTTCAGCGTGCTTAAAGGTCGCGGGATTCCCGCTCGCCTGCGCGGGGTGCTCGAGACCGAATCGGGAACGAACGATCCGGTCAGCATCTACCTCACCGCCGCGCTCACGACGGTTCTGGTCAGCGGTGAAGCGGACGGTTTGAGGCTCGTCGGGGGCGTCGCCTTGCAGCTCGTGCTGGGCGGGGTGCTGGGCTATCTCTGGGGCATCTTGCTGGTGTGGCTCCTCAACCACGTCAAACTGGGTAGTTTCGGGCTCTACCCGATTCTGGCGCTGGCGAGCGGATTACTGGCCTACAGCGCGACCAACCTGGTGGGTGGCAACGGGTTTCTGGCGGTCTACCTGATGGGGCTCGTGGTCGGCAACCGCCGCGTCCCTCACCGTCAAAACCTCGTCTCTTTTATGGAGGGTCTCGCGTGGGGCGCGCAGATCGTGATGTTCTTGCTGCTCGGCCTGCTGGTGTTTCCAGATCAGCTTCCCCAAACGTTGCCGGTGGCGCTAATAATCACCGTGGTGATGATCTTCGTCGCGCGTCCGCTCGCCGTTTACCTCTGCTTGGAGCCCGTACGGAGGTGGACGCACCATCACACCTTTTCGTGGCGAGAGTACAGCCTGCTGAGCGGCGCGGGGCTCAAGGGGGCGGTGCCGATTATTCTCGCCATTTTTCCGCTGCTGAACCGGGTCGAAAACGGCGAGGCGATTTTCAACATCGTCTTTGTGGTGGTGGTGCTCAGTACGACCGTTCAGGGTCTTGCCATCGGCCCGCTGGCCAAACGCCTGGGGCTGCTTAAACAAGAGCCGCCGGAGCCGCCGCTACGCATCGAACTAGGCGGCGTCGCGCCCCCCGGCAGCGCGGTGCTCGACGTGTTCCTCGAGCCCAATACCCGCGCCGTGGGCCAGCACCTGCGCGACCTGCGGCTCTCGCAAGACGTCATCATCGCCGCTATCTACCGCGACGGAGAGCTCATCACGCCGCGCGGCGAGGTGATTTTCAGAGCTGGCGACCACGTATTCGTCATCACCAGAGACGTAGACAAAATCGGTATTCCGGCGACGTTCGCCGGTAAAAGGTACCCCGGCCCGCCGAATTCCGAGCTCTGAAACAGGGCGACTCATTCCTTTCGGGGTCGCTGTGTTGGGGAGAATTGACCGCGCAGCTTCACCGCAAGATTTCTCGAGCTCCAAAAGTGTGGAAAATGCGCGGTTGAGGTATTTTATCTAGCCATCTATTGGTGAGGACGCCTCTTGCTTACACCCAAAATACCGACACGTCGTAGTGGCGAAACGCATCGTCCTTGCTCACGGGCGTCAGCCCTTCAACGTTGGCCTGAGCGATCAAAAGGCGGTCGAACGGGTTTTTGTGGTGTGTGCCGAGCTGTTCAAGCGCGACGACGTGCTCGAGGGATACAGGCAGCACGCCCAAGCTGTTTTTGTCCCGCTGCTCGCTTATCAGCGTCGAAAGAGGCGTCTGCAGCTCGAGTTTTCCCAAAGTTGCTTTGATCTGCATTTCCCAAACACTGACGACGCTGAGGACGATCTCATGGGCGGGGTCTTGTAAGGTTTTCAGAAGTGGCTTGGGGAGTTGTTCAGCGTCGGCGTCCCACCGTAAGAAGGCGTGTGTGTCCAGCAAAAACCTCACTCGCCAAGCCAGAACTGCTCACCTAGAGGCGCGTCGAAGTCACCCTTCACACGCGTAGCCCCAGGGTGCAGGTTCGCCTGATGGACTCCCTGGGGGCGCGGAACCTTACGCTCGAGGAGAAAGCTGGCGTAGTCGAAAACCTCTTCGCGCAGTCTGGCGGGAAGCTGGTCGATCAGCGTATCGAGCGCCTTGCGGTCCATGGCACATCATAAACGATGCTTGCGTCTTCTTGAATTATTTGCGGGAAAAAGGCTCAAGCCCCGGTTCGGGTAGTAGTCAAAGCTGATATACCCTATGGGGCTCGAGCTGCTTTCTGAGAGAGGGTTAAAGATTCTCTAAAGCCTCGAGAGTTCCCCTGAAGGTGCAATGACGCTGCTCGTCTGCTATACTCATAAAAATCTCATGCGTCTGGAGACCACCACCTAACCCTATGCCCGATACCCCGACCCTCTCCCGCCGACGGCTCTGCTGGATTCTCTGCGTCCTTTTGCTGTTGGGGTGTGGCGGCGTTCAGGGAGAGGCGGACGGGGCGCAAGTTTTGACCATCGCGGGGCGCGACCACGGTTACGCTGCGTATCAAGACGGTGCGGGGACGTGGAGACCGCTCGCTACACCCTCAGCTGAGGGAACCTTGCGCCTGACGCTCAAAGACCCGCAGGGACGCTACGGCGTGATGAACCTTTGCCTCGACGAGGCGACCGGTAACCTCAACGTCACCGTACGTCACGCGCTGCTCCGTGAGGCGGCGGTGGTCACGCTCGGTTGCGCCGCTCGAGGGGCGGAGGCTCGGGTGGTCGTTTCGGGTCGGATGACAGGGCTCGGCGACGGCGACTACGGCAACGTCTATCTCGGCGGCGCGGCGGCGCTCGTCGACCCTTCCGCGCCCGAACACCGGCTCGAGCTGCCCGCCGCCCGTTACGACCTGATCGCTACGCGCTACCGTCAGGGTCAGCGGGTACCCGACCGGATCGTTTACCGGCAGGGTGTGGAGGTTGACGGAGCAGAGGTCGGGGGCAACCTTGAGCCTTCGTCCCGGCTCGACGTAGATTTTTTCGGGCCTGACGCCCTCGAGCCCCGGACGGCCGTGTTGCCGCTCTTGGGTGTGCGCCCTAACGAACTCTTGTCCGGTTCGGTCGAAATCGTAACGGAGACGGGAACCGTGGCCCTTTTGGGTGAGCATTTGGGGGGCGGTACGCTGCTCTACGCGCGTATTCCTGAAAATGAGCTGCGCGGCGCGTCGTTGCGGGCGGCGGCGCAGAGTTTTTCGTACGACGACCGTACGAAGGCGGGCTCGAGCCGCAGCGTCAGCCGCACCTTCGCCGCTGACGAGGCTCCGTTGTTGGCGTTGCCGCAATCCCTCGCCGAACCTTTGCTCAGCGTTTCCGGCGACGCCGCCCTGTTCCGCGCCCGTTGGCGCGCTCACCCTGCGGGGCCGGGTAGCTACACGCAGTTTTATTCGCAGCTCCAGGTCGGAGGCAGGCAGAATAAGGACAGGCACAGCGTCAGTTACCGGGTTTCCCAGAGTCCGGGGTGGCTCGCCGGACGGCCCTACAGCTACGCCCTGCCCGACTTCGGCACCCTTCCGGGGTGGCGGAGGACGTGGGAGCTGCGCCGGGGCGAGCCGGTCTTCTGGGAGGTGTCGTACACGCGCGCCACCGAAACCGCTACGCACCACGCCAGCCGCTCGGGTGTGCTGACGCCGTAAGGTTTCGGTCGTGGGCCGACCGGGGCCGAGATTCAGCTTCTGCCGATTTTCGGGTGGTGCAATCCGGTTTCTGTTCTTCTAGAGGGTGTTTTGGAATTCACTTTCTCGTCCCAGACGAGCCAAACTTAGCTGCCGAATCATCGAGAACAAGTTCAAATTCATGGGTATGTAGAGACTTTTCAGAGAATTGTTGCTCTGTCTCGGGGGCTGAGAAAGCCTGACTCTATTTCCCAAACACCCTCTAGGCAAGTGACTGGATGTTGGCAGCCCTAGTCTGTGCTCTACCAGTTCGCCGTAGGCGTATCCCGACGACACTAAACAAAACAATATCTACAAGCCACAAACTAGCCAGCTTCACAGAGAGCGTCAGCGACCGTCCGGGCGACCTGCGCCGCAGCCAAAAAGCCGCGACCGGCTAAGGCTCCGGCGAACCAGAGCCCCGGCCCCAGCTGCCGCACGATGGGCTGGTGGTCGGGCGTTTTGGCCCGGACGCCGTGCCAGACACTCCCGAGCTCCGCGCCCTGAAGGGCCGGGATAAACCAGCCGCCCGCCCGTTGCAACTGCGCGGGGGCGGTGTCGTCGGTTTGAGCTGCCGGTCGGTGGTTGCCGCCCAGATAGAACGTCCCGCCGCGCGCCGCGCCGTAGACGGCTCCGGCTAGCGGGTACGGCAGGGCCGGTGGTGGCGCGTCGGTAAACCCCAGCCCGATAACTTCACCGGCGACGTGCTCGAGCCCCAGCGCGCCCTGCCCGAGCGTGAGGCTAGTGCCGCTACAGAGCACGACCTGCGCGGCGCTGAAGCTGCCCGCCGTGGTGTGCAGCGTGGTGTGGTGCGCGCCGGACTCGAGCCCCGTAACCTCACACCCTTTCAGCATGGTTCCGCCCCGCCTCTGCGCCGCCTGGGCGAGCGCCCGCAACCACACGTGAGGCTCGAGCCACCCGCCCTGTGAGGCTACAAACGCCCCGAACGGCGCGTGATACCCCGAGCTCACCTCGTCGGGCTCCAGCCACCGCACCCCGCTTATCACCTCGGCGCGTTTGCGCCAGACTTTGGCCTGTTTCGCGTTCGACGCGGCGCGGAGCACCCCGCTCCGGTAGACGCCCGTCTCGTAACCCGACGCGGTGAGCTCGTCTACAAGCCGCCACATCGCCGCCAGGCCCTCGAGGTCGAAGACGCTGGCGCGCGCGCTCCGGCCCCGGTACGGGTTGAGGAGCGCGACCGGCACCCCCGAAGCGCCGCGCTCCCCTATCCCCCCCGCCTCGAGCCCTCCCCCCTCGAGTAGTGTCACCGGCAAGCCCTGCGCGGCGAGCAGATAGAGGAGTGTCGAGCCCATCACGCCGCCGCCGACGACGGCGATCATGCGGCGGGTCCGGATTGGGCTCGGCGCGCGACCAGCACCTCGCGTTTGCCTCCGGGCGGGCCGGGGTGTTTGGAGACTATGAGCCCGAGCGCCGCCAACCGGCGGCGCACCGCGCCCTGGACGCAGTAGCTGACGAGCAGGCCGTCCGCACCGAGCGCCCCCGCAAGCCGCGCCAGAAACGCTTCCGTCCACAGTTCGGGGTTGACAACCGGGCTGAAGGCGTCGTGGTAGACCGCAGCCACACCTACCGGCAGAGGCTGCGCCGCCGCGTCGCCGAGCAGCAGCTCGAGCCTCACCCGGCCCCGCTCGAACACGTGGGTGCCGGGCGCAGGCTCGGCCCCCAGCGCCGCCCGCCACCCTAGATACGCCGTCACCAACTCGTCGTCTACCAGCGCGCCGTATCCGAGTTGTGAGACAGTCTCGGCGTCCAGCAAGGTGTGCTCGAGCGCCGTGTGCTCGAGCCGCGCCTGCGGCTGGCCCTCACACGCCCCCGCAGTGACGAAAAAGTTGAGGCCGGTTCCGAAACCGACCTCGAGCACCCGGACGTGTTCGCCCGCCGCCAACCGCGCCTCGACCCCCGACCCTGCCAAAAAGACCCCCCGCGCTTCGCTCAGCGCGCCGCGCACCGACGCGAACGGCTGCGCGTAGCGTTCGCTGTAAAGAGTCGCGCTACCGTCGGCGGTTACGACTTGGCGGACGGTGCGGCGCGGGGGTAGGCTGGCGTTCACCCCGGTATGCTACCGTGCCAGCCGACCTTATTTTGCTGTCCCCCTGAGATAAGCTGACGCTATGATGGAGACCCTCGAGCAGCTCTGGCAAAACGCCCTGGCTCTGCTGACACGATTTTTTACGGCGGCCTACCCCGCTGTCCTCGAGTTCGCGCGCAACCTCGGCTCGCTCGCGTGGGCGGCGGGGGGGGGTGTGCTGCTGCTCTTGCTGCTATGGGCGCTGCTGCGCCGCCGCAAGGGGCGTAGCAAGGGCCGCCCCGAAGTGCTTTTGTCGCTCGGAACGATTCACGTTCCTGGTGGCGAAGGGCCGGAACGGTTCTCGCTGCGCCTGACGGTCAGTAACCTAAACGAGTACGCGGTGCAGGTGCTCGAGGTCGCGCTTAAAACGCCCGAGATGCAGGTACCCGCCACCGCCGAGGTCGCGGCGGTCGTGCCGCCGGAGGGTTCGGTCACGCTCGAGGAATCCCTCACCGAGCTGACCGGCGACGAAGGCCGCTTGAACCTGTACTTTTACACGGCGGGCAGCAAACGCCTCTACCGCGTAGGCACGTCGTTTGCGCTCGAGCCGTGGAACAGCCGCTACAAAGTGTCGCCGCTCGACCAGACCGTCGTTCCGACCAAACAGTTGGCGAGCGCAGGTGTCAGCCGCGTCCAGGAAAAGGTATGGCAAGAAAGGACCGAACCGGTACTCGTGCGGGGCGAACCCGAGCGCGCCGCCCCGCGCGAGCGCCGCACGACGGACGTTACCGCACGTCACAAAACGCAGGACAAAGCGCAACGCGCCGCTACGAAAGTGGTGAGCTACCCCGAGGCGACCGAAACGCCGCGTCACCGGGGGTCGGGGTTTCCGGACGAGTTTTAGGTTACGTCGCCTGTTGCTGAAATCTAATGCCACCGTCTGGGCGAAACGGAACGGGGAATAGAAAGCCTGACGCGCCGTTGCCGAGACTGACAGTTGTAACGCGGGCCTTTACCTTACGTCCCCGTCACCGTGGAGTGTGCCGCGCCGCTGCCTCGAGCCCAGTTTTTCCAGATTTGCCGCCGCCACTTCCTCGAGCGTCAAATCCAGCTCGGTACAGATTTGCGTCAGATACCAGAGCACGTCGCCGAGTTCGCCTTTAAGTGCCTCGCGCTCCGCGTCACCGACCACGCCGCCCTTGTCCCGAAAAATCTTTTTAATTTTGCCCGCCACCTCGCCCGCTTCGTTGGCGAGTCCGAGCGTCGGGTAGACGATGGGATGGTCGGTTCGGATCACGCTCCAGGTGCTGCGTGAGGCTTTTTGATAGTTCTCGAGGTTGGAGAGTTCGCTCATGGCTTTACTTTACGCGCTCCAAGACCGTCAGACTGTCCGGTTTTTTGATCTGAAGCTGTTGCGGTTCCAGCGGCACGTCGACCGGAGGATAGACAGTTATCTTCAGCTCATCGGTGTTAGCGCCCTGCCAGGTTGCTCCCCAACGGCGTGTGAGCTCCCCGCTGTAACGCGCCACGGCGCTGCGGAAGAGCACCATATCCAGACTACCTAAACCGACGCCCTCTAAAAAGCTGCCTTTAGGCTCGAGGCTGACCAGCACACATTGGTGAGTTTCAATCCCCAAATGCAGTGGAACGACGATCTTGCCGCCCGGAGCGAGCTGTCCAGGCCACGCTGCTGGAATGTCCGGCAGCCCGACCGTGGCGACGATGCGGTCATACGGCGCGCCGGGAGGGTAGCCGAGCGCGCCGTCGCCGCAAACGACCATGACGCGCCCGAACCCGGTAGCGGCGAGCTGTCTGCGCGCCTTTTCGACTAGAAAATCTTCCACATCTACGGTGACGACGCGCCCGTGTTCACCGGCAAGATAGGCCAGAAGCGCGGCGTTGTAGCCGCTGCCTGCCCCGATCTCCAAGACCCGCATTCCGGGTTTTATAGCGAACCCCTCCAACATCATGGCGACGGCGATAGGCTGGGAGACAGTTGAGATCGTCTCGGGCGTCGTGTCAGGGTCGGCGATGGCCCCTCCCACGCCTTGGTAAGCGTCTTCAGGTTTTCGCCAGGGGATAAAGAGGTGACGCGGCACGTTTCTTAGCGCCGCTCCTACCGCGTCACTTTTAACGTAACCTTTAAGCTCGAGGTCATCGACCATCGCATTTCTCAGGGTCTCCGCGTCGTTCACGCCCTGATGGTAGCGTAAGCTTCAGACTGCGTACCGTCAGGAGCCCGACATGAACGACCCCGTTATGAGACCAGTTATGAGAGAACCGGCATGAAGATAGAACGTATCGAACTGCGCGAGGTGACGGCGCGGCTCAAATTTCGTTTCGAGACGAGTTTCGGCGTCGAGCAGGAGTTGCGAAAGGTGATTTTGACGCTCCACATGGGGGGCGTCGAGGGTTACGGCGAGGCGACCGGCGGCCTCGACCCCGGTTACTCGTATGAGACGAACGAAACCGTGTGGAACACCCTGGAGCAGCACATCGTTCCGCTGGTTCTGGGCCGGGACTTCTCAACCCCGGCGCAGCTTTTGGCCGCGCTGTCGCCGATTCGTGGTCACAACATGGCGGTAGCGACGCTCGAGACCGCTTTCTGGGACGCGTCGGCAAAGGCTGCCGGAGTCCCGCTCTGGGTGCTTTTGGGTGGCCTCCGCACCGCGCACCCGGTCGGAGCGTCTATCGGGGTTCAGGAATCGGTTGAAAAGACGGTAGCGATGGCCCACGCGCACGCCGCCGAGGGGTACAAACGCCTCAAGTTCAAGATCAAGCCGGGGTGGGATGTTAAGCCACTACGCGCCGTCCGCGACGCGCTCCCCGACATGCCGCTGACCGTAGACGCGAACAGCGCCTACAGCCTTACCGACGCGCGCGTTTTTCAGCAGCTCGACGAACTCGGTCTCGACTACATCGAACAACCACTCGCGCACGACGATCTGGTCGACCACGCGCAGCTCCAGCGAATGTTAGCGACGCCGCTGTGCCTAGACGAGTCGATCCACTCACCCGAAGACGCCCGCAAGGGCTTGCAGCTCGGCTCGGGGCGCGTCATCAACATCAAGGTCGGGCGCGTACGCGGGCATCTGCTGGCGCGGCGTACGCACGACGTGGCGCTCTCTTTCGGCGCGCCGGTGTGGTGCGGAGGGATGCTCGAGTTCGGCGTCGGGCGCGCGCACAACTTGCACCTCAGCTCGCTGCCTGGGTTTACGCTGCCCGGTGACACCTCGAGCGCCTCGCGTTACTGGGACGAAGATATCGTCGAACCCCTTCTAGACGCGGTAGACGGCGTGCAAAAGATTCCGGACGGCCCCGGTATCGGGGTGACGCTAAAGCGCGACCTGATCGACCGGCTGACGGTGAGACAGCGGGTGTTTTGAGAGCTCAACCGAGCCGAGTACGCATTCCACAAAGACGCGGTACACTCGTCTAAACCGCAAGACGTGAGAATGGTGCAAAAAAGGAGACTTCGATGATATTTTTCCCACCCCCCTCGAGTAGTTTTGGGAGAGGCAGCGTGAACGCTTTTAGAACGTTCTGCGTTACGCTGCTCCTGATGACCGCTCTCGCCACCGCCCAAACCCAAACCGATTTCGTCTTCGGCGACGCCCTGCCCGACGCGCCCGAACTCGCCGCCAGAGGAGACTACAGCGTCGGGGTAAAGACGCTCCAAACCGTCCATCCCGACCAGTTGGACGTGCTCGCCGTGACGCCCGAGACGCCGAACCCGCGTTATGGGCGTCCACTGACGCTCGAGGTCTTTTATCCCGGCGTCGTCCCGGCGGGTCAGGAAGCCCGGACGACCTACGAAGACGTGTACGGCTACGGCCCGAACAATCCCGAGCGCCCGAACGACCCCCTGACCTTTGACGGGCGGGCGCTCCGGGACGCAGCCCCCGACGCGGGCGGCGCGCCGTATCCGCTGGTGGTGCTGTCACACGGGTATCCGGGCTCGAGGCTGATGATGAGCTATCTGGCGGAAAACCTGGCCTCTAAAGGCTACGTGGTCGCCGCCGTCGGTCACACCGATTCGACGTTTGAGAATGTGGGGGCGTTCTCGAGCACGCTCGTCAACCGCGCCGAAGATCAGCTTTTTGTGATTGACGAGATGGCCCGCCGGGGCGGGAGCGAGGGTTTCTTAAACGGTCTGGTCGACGCCGACACGAGCGCCATCGTCGGCTATTCGATGGGGGGTTACGGCGCGCTCAACGCGGCGGGCGCAGGTTACAGCGAGGCGTCGGCGGCGCTGCCGTTTTTGCCCGCAGGGACGCTTTCACCCCGCGTCACCGGCAACGTCGAACCCGACCCACGGATCAAGGCTGTGGTGGCCTTTGCGCCGTGGGGCGGCGAGGCGGCGCTTACGGCTATCGGCGTCCCCGGTGTGAGCTTTTTTGAGGCCGACGGGCTCGCCGGAATTCTTGCCCCGACGCTGTTCGTCGTCGGTGACCAGGACGACGTATCGGGTTACGAGGGCGGCGTCAAAACTCTGTTCGAGGGAGCGGTCAACAGCGACAGATTTATGCTGGTCTATCAGAACGCGCGTCACAACGTCGCGCCGAACCCGCCGCCCGTGGACGCGCCGAATCTGGACGAATACGCGCGCTACGCCGAATTCGCCTGGGACGCGCGGCGCGTCAACAACGTCAATCAGCATTTCGTTACGGCGTTCTTGAACGGCGTGCTGAAAGATGGGGATACCGAACCGTATCTGAACCTGACCGAACGCTCGAACGAGGGCGTGTGGGCGCAGAATGAAGACGGCACCTTTGCACCCGAACACACCTACTGGACGGGATTTGCGGAACGGACGGCGGTGGGGCTCGAGTTCTATCATCTCGAGGCTGAAGGTGAGTAGGCGCGTTTTCTAGGTTTCTAATTCGGCCCGTTCCGAGCGGCTTGCACATTTCAGTGTGCGAGCCGCTCACTTTTGAGACGCTGACAACACAGGCCGCAGGTCGTTAAAGCCGCCAGCCTCAGCGTCGTTTACAAGCAAGGTAAGCCAAGTCGTTGTCACTAAAGCACCCCGGCATCAGGTAACAACGTAAACGAGCATCCAAATCCTGTTAGACTTTCCTCAGTGACGCGGTCTTCGCGCATGAAGGGGGAAAACGATGCGCCGCTTTGTCAACCACACGCTGCTTTGGGGAGTTTTAGGACTTCTTACGGGGTGTGGTGAAATTCTGGGGGAAGCCGGAAGTATTTCAGGGACGCTCAGCGCGCCCGTCGGTGGTAACGTTGCGGATACGCACATTTTCGCTTGCTACAACAATGAACGTGACTGTGCGATGCTGGGTGACGTTGAAATCACCCAAACGGGTACGTCGGCACCCTATCAGATCGACAATCTGCCGCTCGGCTCCTACAGCGTTTACGCACTTAAAAACTCCGACGGTGAGGATTACGTCGGGTGGTACGGGCTCGCCGAAGATCAGGCGAAACAACCCCTGCTAGTCACGCCGCCCGCAACAGAGATCGACATTCAGATGATCATCGTTCCGAACACCGGACGCTCGAGTCTGCCTGAGAAAGTGCAAGAACTCAGTACAGAAGTGGGCAACTAACCTACATTTACCTCGAGTTTAGGGCTGTTTGGGCCGCGCCAGAGAAAACACCCGGCCCAGCGTGCTGTACTCGTCGCGTCCGAGTCGGGCTACAGGGCGGTAGCGTTCGGCGACGATGAGACCGTCCGTACCGAGTAGATCGCGCCTGACGTGAACGACGAGCACCTGACCTAAAACGAGCGCCGAATCCGACCCGGTAACGGGTATGAGTTGTGAGACGCGGCACTCGAGCGTGACCGGCGCAGCGGCGACGCGTGGAGGCCGGACGAGGCTCGAGGGGGCCGCCCCCAGTCCCGCTTGGGCAAATTCATCGACCCCATGCGCCCACGCCGCCGAGGTTTCGTTGAGCGCCGCAGCGAGCGGTTCGTCGGCTAGGTTGACGACGAATTCGCCCGTTTCTCGAGCGTTCCTGAGCGAATCTTTGGGCGAACCGTCGGTTTTGGCTCCCGGCGCGAACATCACGGTCAGAGGGTCGCTAGCGACCGCGTTGAAAAAAGAGTACGGTGCCAGATTGGGAGCGCCTTGGGTCGAAACCGTACTTACCCAGGCGATAGGGCGCGGGACGAGAGCGGTCGTCAGCAGCTTGTACGCGTCGCCGCTTCCGAGTTCGGCAACGTCGAAAACGGTCGTGTCAGCCACGCCGCGCGCCCCGACCGGCTCCGGCGATGACGGCTTTTGCCGCCGTGATCTCGTCTTCGTTGACGGTGTGACCCATCCCCGGATAGATACGCAGATCGACCACGCCGCCGAGTTTACGCATCACTTCAGCGGACTCCCGCACCCGCGCTTCGGGAATGTGCGCGTCTACGTCGCTACACCCCAAAAAAACGGGCGTGCCTGAGAGCGAACCGGGATAGTTGCGCGGCGTCCCTTCCGGCCCGATCAGGCCACCCGAAAACGCGACCACGCCGCCGTAACGCCCGGCGTTGCGAGCCGCGAACTCGAGCGCCAGACACGCCCCCTGCGAAAATCCGAGCAGCACGGTTCGTTCACGCGGTACGTCGGCCTCGAGTTCGCCGAGCGCGTCCTCGACCGCTTGGAGCGCCGCCGACAAGTAGGGTTCGTTGCGCTCTAAAGGCACCAAAAAAGAGTGCGGATACCAGCTGTTGCCCTCGGCTTCAGGGGCGGCAAACGCGACGCTGCCCGCACCCAGGCCGTCGCCTAAAACGTCGGCGAGCCCGAGAATCCCGCGCGCCGAACTGCCGCGCCCGTGAAGCGTGAGCACGACCGTCTCCGCCCCTTGTACAGAGCCGTAAAAGGTGAGGTTGCGTCCGCCTTGCGCCATCAGCGCGCCGCGTCCGGGTTTGTAGGGATTGAGGGGTGTGGCGCAGGCATGTGGATTCCTTTTGGGTAGGGGCTCGAGTAAACCTTCTACTTGAAAATAGTCGGTCTTCAGTATACAAAACGTAGTGCGGCAGCACCGCCCTGCCGAGTGACGAAGAAATGCGCGACGGATTATGTTCACACCTCTTGCTACACTGAGCCCCATGTCAGTCACCCTCAAACCCCCACACATCACCGTGATCGGCGCGGGTATGGCCGGTTCGGACGCCGCCTTCGCCGCCGCCAACCTGGGCGTCCACGTCGAGCTCTATGAAATGCGCCCGACCAAAATGACCCCGGCGCACCGTACCGGCAGCTTCGCCGAGCTGGTCTGCTCGAACTCGTTCGGTGGCGAGGGCGAGTCGAACGCCAAAGGGTTGTTGCAACGCGAGATGGTACTCGCGGGCGGTCTGGTGATGAGCACAGCGCAGGCGACCCGGGTTCCGGCAGGCGGCGCGCTCGCCGTCGACCGTGAGGCGTTCGGCGCGGCGGTGACGGCGGCGCTCAGAGATCATCCGAACATCACCGTTCACGGGGAAGAACTGACGGAGATTCCGGACGGGGTGGTCGTCATCGCGTCGGGGCCACTGACCTCGGACGCGCTGGCTGAAAACCTGCGCGAGACCATCGGCGAGGATTTCCTCGGTTTTTACGACGCGGCGGCTCCGGTGATCGATGTGGATTCGGTCGATATGAGCGTCGCTTACCGCAAGGGTCGTTACGGTCAAGCGGCGGATTATCTCAACTTACCGTTTAACAAGGAACAGTACGAACGCTGGTTGGAGGCGCTCACCCGCGCGCGGCAACACACGCCTCACGACTGGGAAAAGCTCGAGTTCTTCGAGGGCTGTATGCCGATCGAAGAGATTGCGCGGCGCGGCCCCGACACCCCCCGCTTCGGCCCGCTGAAGCCGGTAGGTTTGGAGCACCCCGAAACGGGCGAGCGGTTCTACGCGGTCGCGCAGCTGCGCCAGGAAGATGTGCGCGGGCAGATGTGGAGCCTGGTCGGGTTTCAAACCGGCCTCAAATGGGGCGACCAAAAGGAAGTTTTGCAGCTGATTCCGGGGTTGCAAAACGCCGACGTAGTGCGTTACGGCGTGATGCACCGCAACACTTACCTGAACGCGCCCAAACTCCTCGCCGCCGAGCTGAATCTGCGGGCGCACCCCGACTTGTTCGTGGCGGGCGTGCTGGCGGGGACGGAGGGGTACCTCGAGTCCTCAGCGACGGGCTGGCTCGCCGGGACGAACGCGGCGCGCCGGGTGCTCGGCCTGCCCCCACTGTTGCCGCCTGAAACCACGATGCTGGGCGGGCTGGTACGCCACCTCGCCACCGCCAACCCCGACAACTTTCAACCGATGAACGCGAACTGGAGCCTGGTACCGACGCTTGCCAAGCAGAAGGGCGAGGGGAAAAAGGAGCGGCGGATGCGGGCGTTTGCGCGGGGGCGGGAGGATTTTCAGGGGTGGTTGGGGAGTTTGAAGCGGGTTGAAGCTACGGTTGGCTGAGTTGTTGCCTATGCTAACGCGGTGGATAAAGGGTGACACAAGAAGAAGGACAAGCTCGAGCTTGTCCTTCTTTGAGTTGGTTGAGATGTAGTTTACCTACCCAATGAATGAATCATCATCGCGGGCACATTGTAAGGGGCAAGGCTTACCCGTCCTTCAGCAGACCGCAAAGCACTTTCAAGTCTACCGGAAGTATCCCAAGGTGCTACCGCTGCATAAGGCCACTTTGTATAGGGCCATGTATTGCCGTATGTCGCATTTCCACAAACATCGTCTGCTAGTGGATCACCGCTACTTGACTTCATGACTTTGTACGCCATGGTGTTTGCTATTTTACGCATGAAGGTGGTGTCGAACAGATTTGAGTCTAGCATCGCTAAATCTTGGAAAGCTTGCACAGAGAGGCGGGCATAATTGGTGGGCTGACAGGCTCCGCTGGCAGAACCGCTTAGTTGAACCCGATGATCCCACACGTAGCCTTCACCAGCTGTCGTGCTGACCGGTCTCATGTTTCTTTCGACGACGCTCGCCATTCGCTTGGCTTCGGTGTAATAAGCACTTTTGCCTGTAAGCTTATACATGTAGAAGTGATATCGGATCCACTGTGCGTACGGGTGCATTAAGTCTCTGGTTAAGAATGGGAACGTTCCCGGTGCCTTGTTCTCGCGGTCTCGCCATTTCGCCTCGAAGTCGTTCTCTAGGTAGTTCGTCCAATCGGCGGCGGCACTCGTATAACCTGCCTGCTCTAATGTGTGCGCAGCCGCAGCTAGAACCGAATGCGTCATCATTTCATCCATCTCGTGCCAGTCAGTGCCGTTAGAATCAGTAGATTCAGCACTTGCTAAATATCGGACGTAGTTTCGGTAACCATCTCTTACGATCACCGTCTTACTGGAGTACGGACAATTTATGGTACCATCCGTACACATTCTATGCTCATCTTTTAGCTTGCTGTAGGCGATGTTCATAGCTTCTTTGATGTATAGAGCTGTATCTGGGTCTTTGTTGATGCGGTACGCCGTTATAAGGCTGGTGATGCCGTTGTTGAAATCACGGGAGTAGGCATACAAGTTACCCGTATTAGCTTTAGCTTTTATGTCGAGATCTACTCCGCTCCCAGCACTCGATTTGGCAAGAGCTGTTTCCAGTTTTGTTTGCCATGCGGCAATTTCAGGGTCAAGTGTACTAGGCGACTCGTAGCTAACGACCAGCCGAGGGGCTGAGGTAGCGCTACCATCATAGGAATACACTTGCCGCTGCCCCGAGCCCGCAATCATAAACGAAAGCGCGTTGCCGCTTTTCCAGCCACCGCGGTTGACAATTTCCTGAACAATCCCCGTGACGTTGGGCGTATATACGTCACCGGTGAGCAGCGTGCCGGGTATCCAAGTTCTGTTCTCTACTGTTTTCGAGCGCGAGTCGATGTTGTGTGCGCTCAGCGCAGCTACATAAGCTGGGCTGTCGTCCGAAGCGTGACCGCGTATCGAAAGCGTCGCTGAACCTACACTGTCTTGACTTCCGGTAAGTTCCAAGCGTGCGTCGGTTATCTTGGCACCTTGTGGAATATTGACCTCACGAAATCTCAGCCCCACGGTCTGCGGTCCCAGATCCCGTTCGCCGAGCTCTAAATAAGGACCGTCTATGAGCGTATTACCGTTGTCATGACGCTGTTCGGCATCATCTTCGGAAAAACGGATAGTAAGAGTTTGCCCTGCTTGAGTTGTTAGGGCAGGCGCGTCGGTCGTTTCCTGTATAAGGTCACTGCTACACGCTGCCAGAAATGCCAAAGTCACTGCTACCGAACCGAGCTTCAACCAGGGTTTCATAATTTTCCTTTCAAGCCCGCAACACCTGCGGATGAATCTCGGCGTGGTTGAGCTACAAATGTAAACACACGCCCCCGACCGGCTGCTTGGCTGGCCTCTAGACCTTTCTGCTCAACGAATACAAGGTAACAACGTAGCGTTACCCGGCTGTTACCCGCTAAGCGGCAATATAGCGAACGGTCAGGTAACAAAACTGTCATGACCGGGTAACAAATTGTTTACGTGTATCTACTAGGCTTAGACCCAGAGAGAAATTAAAGGGGGTAGCGGTATGGCTAAAGTCAGCAAGATTTTACTTACGGGTTTAGTTCTGATGAGCTTGGGGTTTTCTATGGCGGACTCCGGTAGTAAAGGCGAGCTGATAACTAAGCCCAAACCTGGTGCCTCAGCCTTCGTGGTCACTGGTTAAAGTTGTTCAAGCGTCCAACTCAGCGCGAACACGCGCGTTTCTCCCCGCCGCAACACTGTGGCGGGGGTCTTCTGTGGGGAGGCGCTGCATCAAAACTTCCCAAAGTTCCAAGTCGAAGGGCATAATCTGTGCCAACTCCCAGATAGCTTCCAGGTTCCCGGAGTCGATTACGGCGGCGTGTAGTTCAGCCTCCAAAAACCCCCGAAGGTCAACGATCTCAGGTGCGATTGATTGTGGCAGCAGCGGACCACGGTACATCCTTATTGCTTCATAAAGCTTTCCCTCTTTGAGGTAGGTCTCTAGTTCAACCACGTCGGACCATACGGGCGATACAAGGCGGTAGGGACGCGAGCTGATCTCAACCCCAACGTCTTTTCGTAATCTGTGCAACTCGACTCTTAGTGACGCAGACTGAAAGTCTCCATAGAGAGCTTCACTCAAGGCTTCTGCTTTATAACCGCTGGGCCGTAACACAAGCAAGGTCAAAAGTTCTACGCTACGGCTTCTGATAGCTACAGGAGCTCCTTGAAGATAAAGTTCTGCTTTGCCTAAAGCAAAAACTCGGAGTGAACGAATATCTTCCGATGTAGCTTGTGAGTCGGTAAACGCTTGCCCAGCCAACAGACGCATTCCTGTAAGTGTAAGTAGGGTTTTGGCGCTGTCTATTGAAGCTTTGATGGACTCTCTAGCACTGTTGTCGTGAAAATCCAGAGGATTAAGATAAAATGCTGACTCCGTTGCCAAGATGCTGTTTTTACCAGAGAAGTGGCGGTGCGCGTCCAAAAGAGGTGTGCCCGCCTCTTCCGAAGGCCACAATGAAATACCTAATGCTAGACGTGCTCGTTGCTGGTGCTCCTCAGAAAGTGTGTCTGTGATGTTGAGCGTTGCTTCAGCCTGTTCCTGTGCCTCTTCTTGTTGGTTGAGTGCACATAGTGCTCTTACATACCCGTGAGTCAACCAAGACCTCATAGCTCTGGGAGCCCGTGAAAGCTCGTGTTGATAGACTCGTGAAGCGTCGTCAAAGCGTCCCGTTGCTTGGTATAAGTCTGCCAACGTCGACCTCAATAGCGTCCCTTGGCGTGAGTGGGTTGCGTTGTCTATCGTTTGTTCTAAGGTCGTAAGTTCGGCTTCCAATCCCTCGAATTCACCGGTGAGAATTCGCAGGTAAGCTCGAAGATTTGTCGTTACTAGTGACAGTACGGGATGACTTACTCGGTCGCTCGAGAACTGAAGCCATCCCAAAGCTTTTTTGAACCTTCCTGCATTCATGTAGGCGGTAGCAAGGGCACTTGCATTTCTGGCTTCTGCATACACGTCACCAGCTTCTTCGGCTGCTATTAAAGAAGCTTGAAGTACTCGCAGGCGCTCTTGAGGGTCGGAGAGAGCTGAGCCTAGATGATAAAGAGTATGCGCTGTGGCCCTTAAGTTACTCGCTTCGACTGCCTTGAGTTCGTACCCTTCATCGTCACCACGGTGGGCGTGCATAAGCCCCTCGAGCGCGATCAGGTCAGCCTTTTCGTCATCGTCTACTCTCAAGAGTGCGTTCGTAAGGTGTTGCCGGGCGAGCAGACTTTGACCTAAGTTGATAAGGGCCGCCACCACATAAAAGGTCACGCCCTCGGGCCAGGGGGTAGGGAACTGCCTGCTGAAGTCCAAAACCTCATGGTTCATCCCTTGTGCGAACAGTTGGCGAACAGCCAGGTAAGCTTCTCGGTCTATGGGTTCTGACACGTGGCGTCACACTCCTCGAGATGTAGGATGTCTTAACCATGTAAAGCTTACACATCAAACCTTAAGGTACTCTCAATTAAATCTCATAGTTCGTCGGGGTCTGTAACGGGCTCGGGTTTGGGGTAATCGCCGCCGGGGTTCGCTAGGCGCAGAAATACACTGCTTTACAAGGTGCGGCCCTCGGTAGGGAATACCTGCCGGGTTGCCAGAAGTGGCAGGTTTAAGCGAACGGGCGCGTTAAGCTTGATGCGGAGGCGTCTCGATGAAAGTCTTAGTCACCGGAGCAGCAGGATTTATCGGCAGTCACCTGGCAGAACGGTTGGCCGCGAGAGGTGACACCGTGGTCGGCGTCGATAACTTTAACGACTACTACGACCCCGCGCGTAAACGCCGCAACGCGGAGGCCGTTTGTCAGCGTGAGAACGTGACGGTGCTCGAGGCCGATATCCGTGACCGGGCGCGGATGTTTGAGCTTTTTGGAACGCACCGCTTCGACGCTGTAGCGCACGTCGCGGCGATGGCGGGGGTGCAAAACGCGGTAGCTCAGCCGACCCTTTACCTCGAGGTAGATTTTGTCGCTACCCAACATCTGATGGACGCGGCTAGGGAATTCGGTGTTCAGAACTTTGTTTTCGCTTCAACCTCGTCGGTTCATGGGGACAAGCCGAGCATTCCTTTTAGAGAGAGCGACCCGTGCGTCTACCCGCCGCAGCCTTACGCCGCCGCCAAACGCGCTGCTGAAATGCTGGGTTACACCTATAACAAGCACTACGGTCTCAACTTTACTGCGGTGCGGTTTTTTACAGTTTACGGCCCGCGTGGACGCCCCGATATGATGCCGGGGCTGCTGGCCCAAAGTCTCTACCACAACAAGCAGATACCGCTGCATGACGGAGATATCAGGCGAGACTGGACGTTTGTAGACGACACTGTAAACGGGGTCGTAAGGGCGCTCGGTGTACCCTTGGGGTTTGAAATCATTAACATCGCTCGAGGTGAACCTCAGTCGCTCGCAGACTTTATCGAGGCGATGGAGGCGGTATCCGGAAAGCGGGCCAACTTGCTGCCGCAGCCCCGTCCCGACGCCTACATGCTCGAGACCTACGCCGACATCGGCAAGGCGCGCAAGCTGCTGGGGTTCGAGCCGGTGGTTTCGGTTCGGGAAGGTGCGGAGCGGTTCTGGCGTTGGTACGAAGCCGAGCAGGAGAGCCTGGCGAGCGTGTAGTGCCGATTTCTGACTATCTGAAAGGTTTGCGTGAAAAGATCGGTCACGACCCGGTGCTCAACCCCGGCGTTGCCGCGCTCGTCCACGACGGATCAGGGCAGGTGCTTTTGCAACGTCGTAGCGACGACCGTTCCTGGAGTCTGCCCGCGGGCGCGGTCGATCCGGGTGAAAGCCCAGCGCAGGCGGTGGTTCGTGAGGTTTGGGAGGAGACCGGGCTGAGGGTCGTTCCGGTGGGGCTCGCAGGTGTTTTTAGCGGTGAAGGGTTTTTGCACGTCTATCCGAACGGCGACCGGATCGACGTTTTTTCCGTGGTTTTTTTGTGCCGCGTAGTCGGTGGGGCGTTGGGCGGGCGTGACGACGAAACGCTCGAGCTGCGTTACGTAGCGCCCGCCGAACTCCCGGATTCCGGGCTTTTGCAACGGTACCCGGAGGCGCTCTTTACGTTTGTGGAGGGTGACGCGCCCCTGTTCAGTTGGGACGAACGCTGGTTGGCGGCGCTTGCTTAGTCGCTGAGCGCTTGGGCAAAAACCTGCTCGAGGTAGTTGGGGCTAAACGTCAGACCCAATACACGGGCAACGCCTGGAGTTACGAGTTTGTAAGGCGAGCCCATCACCAGCTCGACCAGGAGCGCGTCACGCAGTGTGGGGGTGGGTTGTCGCAAAAGCGTCTCTACTTGTTCGACGACGCTGTGGTAGCGGCGCGCCTCGGTAGGCAGCCCGACGAGCGTGTGTTTAATACCTACCGACGCGGCAACCGCAACGTCGGCAACCCCTTGCAGGGGCAAAAAATAGATGTAGCGGCGGCGCTCTAGCAGCTCTCCGCGCGCGCCGCCGCCAAGTCTTAGCTCGGACTCGAGCGTTTGGGTGTAAAAAAGTGTGTACGCGAGGCCGCTACGCCTTAGCAGAACGCGTGTTTTGGCCTGGGGAGGGGTACTTATGAGAATGAGCTGTGGCCTGACAACCGCCGCCGCGCGGACAATCGCCTCCACGCCGTAGTCGCTAAGCGACGCGACCGCCTCTTTACCCCCTGCGGTTTCGGTAAAGGCCGCGTAAATGACCCCGTTGACGCCACGCCACTGCCCATCCGGTTTGTCCGGCTCACCGTGCAGACCGTCATAGACCACCTCAGCGCCCCCGGTCCTGAACTTGCTGAGCCTTCTCGCGGGCTGCTGCCCCGGCACGCGCGCGCGGACAGCCTCGCCGCTACACAGCAACCGGGCTGCGATCCGCCCCCCGAACGCACTGTCGGCGTGGGTGACGAGGTACACCTAGGGTGTCCAAGCTGAACAAGGGGGTGGCTGGGTTTCGGCTGGCGTTTCGCCTACCGCTTTACCCGCCTCTTTGTATATCGCTACACCCTGGCCCATCGCCGTATCTTCGGGTCTCATCTACTAGGGATACGCCTTAGAGGGGGCTTGAGTCAACTGTGCCGCGCGCCTACAGCCTTATGTTCTCGAGCTGCACCCGGAGATGTGAAAAGATAGGGCATCTGAGCTAAGGTTTAGGAGCAGTCATGGATTTAGGACTTAAAGGCAAGGTGGCGGTTATTACCGGCGGCAGCGTCGGGATCGGGTTGGCGGTGGCGGAAGGGTTGGCGCAAGAGGGTGTTCAGGTCGCGCTGTGCGCCCGCGACGAGGCCCGCGTGCAGCGCGAGGCCGCGCGGCTGAGCGATTACGGCGTCGAAACGTTCGGGTTTCAGGCGGACGTAAGCCGCGCCGACGATGTAGGGCGTTTCGCCGAGGCGGTACTGGAGCGTTTCGGCGGCGTCGATATATTGATCAACAACGCCGGAACCGGCAGCGAAGAGACCATCATGGACGCGGACGACGACAAATGGCACTACTACTTGGAGTTGCACCTGATGGCGGCGGTGCGGTTGTCGCGCGCGCTGGTGCCGTCGATGCGGGCGCGCGGCGGCGGGGTAATCCTCAACAACGCCTCGATCTGCGCCACCCAGCCGCTCGGTTACGAACCCATCTATAACGTCTCGAAGGCGGCGTTGACGATGTTCTCGAAGTGTCTGGCTAACGAGTTGATCGGCGACCATATCCGCGTCAATACCGTCAATCCCGGTCTGATTCAGACGCCGGATTGGGAAAAAACCGCCAAGCTCCTGACCGAGGGCAAAGCTGAAAGCTGGCAGGGGTACCTCGAGGGCATCGCCCAGACAAACGCGCCCATCGGACGGTTCGGCACACCCGAAGAGCTGGCGCACTTTTTCGTCTTTTTGTGCTCAGATAAGGCGAGCTACTGCGTGGGGTCGTCGTACTACGTCGACGGGGGTTGGCTGAACGTCGTGAACTAAAGCTTGTGGCAAGTGGCCCGTAGCCTGTGGCGAGTCGTAGAGGTTTCTACAGGCCACAGGCCGCTAGCGTTCACTCCAGATGGGCTCGAGCGTTGCCAAAAGCTTGCTGGCGGTGCGGCGGTTCGCGGCTTCGATCTGCCCCAGTCGGGGGTTCGGCGGGAACGCCGGATCGGAGAATGTGCGGGGCAGCTCGAGGCTCAGTCTTTCCTCCCACTGCGCCCGCCAGCTTTCAGGGACGTTTACCGGCGCGTCCTGACGGCTGAGGACGCTCCACAGCAGCGACCACACACGCGGAACGGCGTGATAGGGGTCGTAGCCACCGCCACCGGTAGCGACCAGACGCCCGCCGCAAAAACGGTCGGCGAGGCGGCTTACCAGGCGGTAACTCGCCGCGACGCCCTGCGCGCTCAGGTGGAGGTTACTTAGGGGGTCGCGCCGGTGCATGTCGGCCCCGGCCTGAAGCACGATCAGGTCGGGGCTGAAAACCTCCAGCGCGCGGGGCAAGATAGTCTCTAGGAGCTCGAGATACGAGTCGTCTTCGGAAAAGGGCTCGAGCGGCACGTTGACGCTGAGGCCGCGCCCCGCGCCCCGCCCGACCTCGTAGGTAAAGCCGGTACCCGGAAACAAGTAGCGCCCCGATTCGTGGACGCTTACAGTCATCACCTCACCCGAGTCGTAAAAAAAATCCTGCACACCGTCGCCGTGGTGCGCGTCGAGGTCGATATAGGCGACGCGGAGGCCGTAGCGGGTGACGGCCTCGTGAACCGCGAGCGCCACGTCGTTGTAGGTGCAAAACCCCGACATGAGCGCCCGGCCTGCGTGGTGCAGACCGCCGGAAAAGTTGACGGCGCGCGTCCGCTCCCCCGACGCGACGAGCCGCACCGCGCTCAGGGACGCGCCGCAGACGTTCATGACGACCTCGTGCATCCCCGGAAAGATGGGGTTGTCGGGGGTGCCGAGCCCGTAGTGAGTGGCGTCCGGAGCGTTTTTCCCGCTCGAGACGGCTCTCACCGCCGCGATGAACTCGGCGTCGTGCAGCGCCAGCAGTTGCGCCTCGGTGAAGGGTTCGGGCGCGCTCAGGTGCGCGGCGTTCAGCAGACCACACGCCTCCAGCAAGCTGCGGGTGAGCTCGAGGCGAATCGGCTTAAACGGGTGCGTGTCGGAAAGCCGGTACGCGCTCAGCTGCGGAGCGTACACGAACGCGCAGGCGGGCGCGCTCATCCAGCTTGCTCCAGCTGCGCCTCCGGAGTCGTCAGCTCTGGGGTTGCCTTTGCGGTTGCACTTGAATCCTCATGTGAAGACTCGTCCTGAGAGCCGGATTGAACAAGGACGTCACGGCGCTCCAGACGCAGCGCGAGCGCGTCGGCGGGGCGCAAGTTGCTCGGAAGCGGACCGCCCAGACCGAGCGCGGCGGCGTCTACGGGCCTGCCCAAATGTTCGGCGACCTCACCGAAACGGCGTACGAGGGGGTCGTAAAGGGGTCGCAACCGAGGTTCTGCGAGCCCTTCGGCGACGCGTACGTGCGCCGCCTGCGTTCGTCCTGAACAGAGCATGGTACACGCTTCTAACACCGTCAGGTAGCCCCACGAAGTGTCGTCGTCGGTGTCGGCAGCGTCTAGCTGGGTTCGGGCGTGAGCCAAGGGTTCGGTTGCGCGCCCGGACTCGCCCCGCCGGACGAGCGCCGCCGCCAGATACGCCTGGGCGCGGCTCCGCTGATAGGGATAACGGGCCAGCGCGAGCGCCCGCTCCGCCTCGGTCACGGCGTCTTCGGGGGGCAGCAGAGAGCTGCCGGTGAGATGTGCAGCCGCTCTTAAATTGCCGTAACGCCCGGGCGCAGCCTCGAGCGTAGCGAGCACCCCACGGACGAGCTGCCGCGCCTGCCCCAAGTCGGGGTGCGCCGCCGCCTCAGAAAAGAGGCCGAGCGGCAGGCGGTAGGGCCGGTTGAGGGCGCGGCAACCGTAGGCGAGCGCGAGCCGCAGGGTGCTGCGGAGGGTGCGAAAACTCGGATCGACGCCGTAGTGCTCACCGTATCCGGTAAAAGCCTCGAGGTTTTTTTGCAGGGTGATGATGGCCCCACTGAACCTGCCCTGAGCGAGATCGTTAAGCGTCTCTTCGTCGTCGATTTTGGCGCGCTCGAAGTGCAAACGAAACGAATCGGTCCCCAACTCGGCCTGAGCCAGCACCGCCCGCGCCGCCGCAAAATCGTCTTCAGCCGCCCCGAACGCGCCCTGACGCCGCCGGAGCGTCCCGCGCCGCGACAGGTAGCGGGCGCGTTCGGCGACCGGCGCTTCGCCCCGGTAAGCCGCGTCTACTGCGCTCGAGAGAGCCGTATACGCCTCGGCAAAACGCCCCAACTGGAGACAAACGCCGCCCGCCTGAAAATGAACGCGGGCGCGGAGCAGTTCGTCGTCGGTGCGGATCGCCCTAAACCGCTCCAGCGCGCCCTCTAGGTCGCCCTCATCTTTAGCAGTCAGGCCGTCCCACAGCGCGACCCGCACGGTGAGGGTGGGCGTGAGAACGGGCGTGGGCGTTGGGGCAGGTGCCGGTGTAGATGACAGTGTGAGCGTCGGGGAAGGCGTAGGCGACTCCACGGGTAGCGCCTCCAAACCGGTTCGGGCGAGCGCGGCGGCGTCCGACAGCCGCGAGTGCCAGCGCGCGAGGTTGGCGCGAACCAGCGCGGCTTCGACCGTAAGCACCGGGTCGCCTACCTCGGCCCAGCCCTGCAACAGGGTTTCGGCGTGTCCGAAGCGGCCCTGCAACACGGCGCTCTCGGCGCGTTTCAGGAGCGCCCAGGCGCGGCGTTTGGGGTCGCTAGACGCCGCCAGCACCGCCAGCGCCTGATCTGCGTGGGGGTGTTCGGTGTTGCCGAGCCGGACGTAATAGTTGGCGACGTGGAGCGCGACCAGCTCGAAAGTCGGGGTGTCGTGCGGGGCCAGCTCGTCTTGGGCGGCCCCCCAGAGCCGCCCCAAAAGCGACTGCGGGATCGTCGCGGCTTCGGCCCAGCCGGTTAGTTCGGGCCACGCTCTGGCGGCGAAGAGGTGGTGAAAATAACGTCCGGCGGCGTCGCTCCGGGGGGCTTCCCGGGCGGCGTCTTCGTAGCGGCGACCGGCCTCCAGACTGAGGGTGCGAAACCGTTCGGGGTCGGCTTCCTTGAGGTGACGGCGCAGCGTACGTGAAAAAAGCCGTGCGAAGGGTCGCCAGAGCTCGAGTTCACCCGGAACGGCGTCTAGAAAAGACAGCTCGAGGCCGCTCAAGTCGGGGGGGTCGGCCTCTCGCAACGCCTCGAGGTCGCGTTGCAAAACTGCCGGATATTCGGGTAGCGAAAGCACCGCCAGCACCTCTAAAAAGTCTTTGAGGCGCGCGTCGCTGCTGCTGACGACGAGCCGCCCGAGCTGTTCGGTATGGCGGCCCTCACCACTGCGGCTCACATCCCTACTGCTTGCCTCACCACTGCGCGCCTCACGACTATGACTCTCAACCGTGCCGCCCCCACCCAGCGGTTCGCGCGCTTCGGCGAGGAGCGTCAGGGTGCGGAGGTCTTCAAACGAGCGTTTGGCCCGCCCAACGAGCGCCTCTTGCTGTTCGGCGCTCAGGTGCTGCGCCCGGCCCCGGACAAACCGCCGCGCCTCGTTGAGCGTCGGCGGACTCAGCTTGACCGGGCCTTCAAACGCGCCCGTACGCCCGACTAGGGTCAGCGGCAGGTCGGCCATGCTGACGAGCAAACCCACCCGAGTGCGGCCCAGAGGCTCGAGCAGGGTGTGCCAGAGCCACTCGGTCAGCGCCACACGCGGTACGTCGGGGGTGCTCAGCCGCAGAGGTGCGCCCGAAAGCGTGTCCTGGGTGCCTGAAAACGACTGTGAGACGTGGAGCAGTAAAATTGGGGGGTCGCTTAGCTGCCGGAGCTGTTCCAAGACGACCCGCACCACGTCGGCTTGCGCGTCGGCCTGCACCGCGTAAGCACCCGCGACGCCGACTCTGGCGAGTTTGGCTCCGAACACCTCGGCAGAGACGCCCAGCGCCAGCGCCAGTTGCAAAAGTCCCGCAGCGAGGTCGGCGGCGGAAAACTCCTGCCGAACGACCCTGACCGGCCCTCCGGCGGTTTCGGGCAGCCCCTCGAGCGCCCCCTGAAGGTAGTCGGTAAGGAGCGTTTTGCCTGAACCCTGTCTGCCGGTCAGCAGCAGTTTGGGAGCTTTACCCGCGCGTACCGCGCCGACGAAACCGCCGTAAACGCGGCGTTTTTCACGGCCTAAAAGCTGAAGCGCCTCGTGCTCGCCCTCGAGCGGTTCGCTCAGCAGCAGCTCGAGTTCGGGGGCGTGCAGGGGTGGTCTGCCGGTGCTCGCCCAGAGTTCCTTAAGCACCGTATACAGCACCCGTTTGTCGGCGACCTTGCCCTTGTCACGGTAGATGATGTTTCTGACTACGTTCGGATTAGCTCCGCGCAGCGTCATCTGCGTTCGCAACCAGTTGATCGACCCCACTACCCCCGACGCATCACGCCGACCCCCGAGAGCCTTTCTTACCGCCTCGAAAGGACGCCGCCACGGACTCTCGACCTCGCCTACTGTGGACATACTCACGGCATTATTCTACGCTGAAAGGTAAACAAGTACAACGCTCTGCCCGACACCCGTTTTTGCTCTCCTGAGCTGTCCTTGTGGGTGTTCGGCTCGAGGGGACGCTGGTGCTGCCCTCCGGATTCGAGTTCTGAACGCCTTGCCGCAGCACCGCACAGATCAAACCTACCGCGCCCTGTTCGCGTACGGTTGCGCCGCGCCCAGCGGGTTTGTCGTTGTAAAGTCGCCTCCACCGACCGGCACCTTGCCCTGCGCGCACGCGGCGCTACTACGTCCGGCGCGAAGTCGTAAACACCGAGATCAGAGGGGGAACTGTGAAGACAAAAGTATTTTGCGTAGGCTTTCACAAAACCGGCACCACGTCGCTCGAGGTGGCGCTCGGCGCGCTCGGCTACCGCGTCACCGGGCCGAACGGACATCTCGACCCGGACATCGAAAAAAACGTGCTGACGATGGCCTATGAACTGGTCGAACAGTACGACGCTTTTCAGGACAACCCCTGGCCCATCCTGTACAAACAGCTCGACGCCAAATATCCGGGGAGCAAGTTTATCCTGACCCTGAGAGATTCGGAGTCGTGGATCGACAGCCAGGTCAAGTTTTTCGGACGCCGGGAGACCCCGATGCGGCGGCTTATCTACGGCGTCGGCAATCCGGAGGGTAACGAAGCGGTGTATCTGGAGCGGTTCGAGTCTCACAACCGCGAGGTGGTGGAGCACTTCAGCGACCGCCCGGGCGACCTGTTGGTGATGGACTTTTCCAACGGCGACGATTGGGAAAAACTCTGTCCGTTTCTGGGTCAGGCTGTTCCCATCACGCCTTTTCCTCACGCCAACAAAGCAAAAGAGAGGAAAACCACCTTCGCCACACCGCTGATTCGCAGGACGAAGCGGTTGGCGTTTCATCTGGCGGGGCGCGGCAACCGCCTGCCGCCGACCGACAAACCGGGGCGATATAAAAACTAGGTTTTGTTAAAATGCGCCCTCGGACGTTCTCAGTGTACCGGGGGCGCTCGAGAGTTGAAAGCAGTGGGCTCACCACGTTTGACGAGAAGTACTCCCAAAACACTGCCTACTTGTCGTAAATGGCAGATTCGGGTTTATGCACATTCTTCCGACCTGAAACTGCCGCTAGCGCAACTCTGGAATGGACGCTAGCGCGTTACAGGGCCGAGTTTCGGCGTTCTCTCGAGGTTGCGTGGCGTTTTCAAGGCCGAACCGGAGCCGACTGACACCCTCAACCTGTTCTATTCCAGCGAAGTTCGGACGCCAAGCTCTCTCAGCGCCGCCTGCGCCGCGCGGTAGCCGCACATCCCGTGGATACCGCCCCCCGGCGGCGTCGAGGCGGAGCACAAGTAGACGCCCCCTAACGGCGTTTTGTACGGGTTTGGAAGCGGTACGGGTCTGGCGACGAGTTGCCACAGCGACGCCGCGCCGCCGTTAATGTCTCCGCCCACATAGTTGGGGTTGTGCGCCTCGAACGCGGGCGCGTTCATGGCGTGCTTGGCTAGCACACGCTCCCGAAAACCGGGGGCGAACCGCTCCAACTGCCTTTCGACAGCCTCCGTCATATCGCCGTCAAAACCGTTCGGTACGTGACAGTACGCCCACAACGTCCCTTTGCCTTTGGGCGCTCGAGTGGCGTCGAAGGGACTGTGCTGTGCGACCAGCACATAAGGGTTTGCCGGAGCCTTGCCGCGCGCGACCTCGAGTTCGGACGCGGCGATCTCGGCTTGCGTCCCGCCCAGATGGACGGTCGCCGCGCGCCCGCACGCCGCCTCTTTCCACGGCACAGGGCCGTCCAGCGCGTAGTCCAACTTGAACACGCCCGCGCCGAGCCGGTAACGCTCCAACCAGCCCCGGTAACGGTTCGGCAGGTCGTCCCCGGCAATCCTCAAAAACTGTTTCGCCGACAGGTCGAGAAGCGTGACCCTGGCCTCCGGTACGTCTTTAAGCGAACGCACCTGAACGCCCGTATGCACCACGCCGCCGAGCGAACAAAAATAGCGCGTCAGCGCCTCCGCCAGAGACGCCGCGCCGCCCTCCGGAAAGGGCCAGCCGACGGTGTGCGCGAGCATCCCGAAAACGAGCCCGATAGCGGCGGTAGCGGGAGCACCGAGCGGCAAGATCGCGTGCGCCGCTACGCCTGCAAAAAGGGCTTTCGTACGCTCTTCACGAAAGAGTTTGCTGAGCAGCGTCGCGGGGGGCAGCCCCCGTACCCCGAACCGCGCCAGCAGCAGCGGATGGCTCGGAAAACGCAGGAGCGGCCCCATAAAGTCGCCCATAAGCGCCTCCCAGTCGCGGACGAGTGGCCTCAGCAGGGTGTCGTAAACCGCGCCGTCTCGTCCGAGCTGCTCGCACGTTTTCGCCAGCGAACGCTCCATCATAGCGACGCCGTCGTCCAGCGGATGCGCGAGCGGCGCGTCCGGATGAATCCAGGTAAGCCCGTGCTCCGCCAGCGGCAGGGTGCGAAAAAAGGGTGAGCCGACCCCGAAAGGGTGAATTGCCGAACCGACGTCGTGCTTAAAGCCGGGCAGCGTCAGCTCTTCGGTACGCATCCCGCCGCCCGTTTTGTCTTTCATCTCTAAAAGCGCGACCCTGAGACCTTGCTGCGCCAGGGTGATGGCGGCGGCGAGACCGTTGGGGCCGGAGCCGACGATTACGGCGTCATATGAACCGCTCAAACCGCTTCTCGTTTCATCTCTCGAGCCTACCTCATTGAGGTTTTGTCAGCAAGAAGTGAGGGGTGGATTTTAGCCTACGGGCTAAAGGCTGCTCCCGACGGTACGGCCTCTTTCCGACTTTCAACCCTCAGCCGCGCGCTCATCGTAAGCTCGTCGCGCCGCGAACACCGCCTCGATATTCTCCTCTGCCCAGCCGCCCAAACGGTAGATGATGCTTTCCAAGTTTGTTCCCAATTCGGTCAGCTCGTAGTCGGTATGCGGGGGTACGACCGGGTACGAGGTGCGTTTGACGAGGCCGTTACGCTCGAGCTCGCGCAGCGTCTGGGTGAGCATCTTTTGCGAAATGCCTTCGACGGTGTACTGGAGTTCGCTGTAGCGCCGTTTGCCGTTTCGTAGGGCGTAAAGAATCAGTACCCGCCATTTGCCCGCGACCATCTCGAGCACGCTGTTCGACAGGCAGTTTCTACTCAACACGTTGGCTTTAAGCTTGCTTTGCGTTTCACTCACCATATCCATACCCAAAGGTATAGCATACTTTGGCTCTCTGACGCACCAAAAAGTATGTACTTCCTATTTAGGGTGTTAGGGTTTATGCTCCTTCCTGTCGCGTTACGCGAGAAAGAGGAGGACGATGATTTTAATCACAACACCCAACGGCAAGGTCGGTAGCGTGGTCGTCAAGGAGATGCTCGAGCAGGGCCGGACGGTACGACTCGGCGCGCATACGCCCGAAAAGGCGCAGGCCGCGTTTCCGCAGGCCGAAGTGGTCCCATTCGACTTTTCCGACGAAGATAAGGTGAGGGCCGCCCTGACGGGTGTCAGCGCGCTCTATCTGGCTTCGCCCGGAGACGCCCGAGCCGAACCTGTGGAGCGGGTGATTGACCTTGCCAAAGAGGCCGGGGTAGAGCGTATCGTCCGGCTCTCGGCGATGGGCGTAGAGAACAGCGACAACCCGCTGCGCGAGGTGGAAAAGCACCTCGAGGCGTCGGGGCTTCAGTACACCCTGCTAAGGCCGAGCTGGTTTATGCAGAATTACAGCACCCTCCACGCCGACAGCATCCGTACCCAAAACGCGTTCTACGAACCCGCTGAAGACGCTCAGACAGGTTTTATCGACGCCCGCGACATCGCCGCTATCGCGGTAAAGGCGCTTACCGAGGACGGTCATCACGCCCAAGCCTACGCGCTGACCGGGGCGCGCGCCTACAGCCGCTATGAGGTCGCCGACGCCATCGCGCAAGCCACCGGCAAAACCGTGACCTATGAACCCGTAACCGAAGCGCAGTTTCAAGAGAGCATGACTTCGGCGGGTATGACCGAGAGCTACCTCGCGCTGATGACGAGCCTGTATCAAGCTGTGCGGGCTGGACACACCTCCGCCGTGACGGGTACGGTCGAGCGGGTTACCGGGCGCGCGCCGATTTCGCTCGAGCGCTTCGCTCATGACTACAAAGACGTTTGGGCGTAGCTCTGGTGTGAAGCTGCCTTAGCCGGGCTCGGTTACAGTTGACGCTCGGCTACAGGCAGCCTTGACAGCAGCTACCAGGCCGTATACCCCCCGTCCACGATCAGGTTCGTCCCGGTCGCAAAGCGCGCCGCGTCCGACGCTAGATAAAGAACAGCGTGGGCGATGTCGGTGGGTTCACCGACGCGGCCCATCGGCGTCATCTCCAACCACTGCCGGTGCCAATCTTCGTTGCTCATCCCTTGTTTGGTCATCTCAGTCCCGATATATCCCGGCGACACCGCGTTGACCCGCACACCCCGCTCGGCCCACTCTGCCGCGAGCGATTTGGTGAGCATGATCACGCCCGCCTTCGAGGTGTTGTAGGCGGCTTGCGGCTGCGGTTTGTTGGCGATTACCCCCGACATCGAGGCGATGTTGACGATAGCGCCCGCCTGGCGCGCCAGCATCCGTTTGGCGGCGGCGCGGCAACACCAGAAAACGCCGTTTAAGTTGACGTTCATGACGTTTAGCCAATCGTCGTCCGAAGCGTCCTCAGCGGCGACGTTGACGGCGATTCCGGCGTTGTTGACCAGAATATCGACGGGCGCGACCGCTTCGGCCTGCACCATCATCTGCTCGGCGCTGCCGGGGTCGCGTACATCGACCTGAACGAACTTCCCGCCCAACTCGTCTGCGGCGGCGCGCCCCGCGTCTTCTAAAAACTCCGCTACGGTGACGGTGGCCCCGGCCCCCTGAAGCGTGCGGGCGATTTCCAGGCCGATACCGCGCCCCGCGCCGGTGACGAGAGCGTGTTTGCCGGTGAGTTCAAAACGGTTGGTCATAGTATTGATGTCCTTTAGGGAGTGAGGGCTTTAGGGAATGAGGGCTACCTTGACTGAGACCTGACCCTGCGCGACCAACTCGAAACCTTCTTGAAACCGCTTGAGCGGCAGCGTGTGCGTAACGATCTCGTCCATCGGCAACAGCTTTTGTTCGAGCATCCGGATCGCTACCGGATAGGTGCGCGGGCTCAGGTGCGCGCCGTGGATATTGAGCTCTTTGGTGTCGCCGATAATCGTCCAGTCCACGGTGACGGGTTCGCGCATCACGCTGAACTCGACAAAGGTGCCGAGTTTGTAGATCATCTCCAGACCCTGCGTGACCGCCGAGGGATGCCCTGACGCTTCGATACAGACGTCGCAACCGTAACCGCCCGTCAAGGCTTGTACCCGCGCCACCACGTCGTCATTTAGCGGGCTCAAACCGAGGTCTGCGCCGCACCGTTTGGCGAGCTCGAGCCTCTTTTCGTTCGGGTCGACGGCGATAATACGCGCCGGACCTCTCAGCTTGGCGGCGGCTACCATCCCCAACCCCAGAGGGCCACAGCCTGCGATGACCACGGTGTCGCCGAAGGTGATCTCGCCGCGTTCGACCGCGTGAACGCTGCACGCCAGCGGCTCGATAAAGGCGGCGTGAGTGACGTTCATATCCGAAGGAACCCGGTGGTTGAGAGCCCCAACCGGAAACTTCATGTACTCGGCCATCGCGCCGGGGGTCGCGTGCTTAAAACCGTAGATGTTGTGGACTTTGCACATCCAATATTGTCCGCGCTCGCAAAAGCGGCACGCGCCGCACGGCACGATCTGCTCTGAAACCGCCAAGTCACCTACCTCCAGGCCGTACCGCTCGGCGGCCCCTTCGCCAGGAGCCACGACCTCGCCGACGAACTCGTGACCGGGGATGACCCCGCGTTCACAGTAGCCCGCGCGTACGCCGTCGCCCCAGAACATCGGCGCGCCCCCGTAGCACTTGAGGTCCGAAGCGCAGATACCGACCGCGCGCACCCGGACGAGAACTTCACCTGCGCCGACACCGGGGACCGGGCGTTCCTCGAGCCGGTAGTCTTCCGGGCCGTGACAGATAACCGCCGCCATCGTCTTGGGCAGTCGCTGCTCGTCAACACTTGTCAAAACGGTCATGATCTCCTCACTGAACCGTCCAGCCACCGTCTATCTTAAGCGTTTCGCCCGTGATCATTCCGGCGGCGTCCGAGGCCATAAAAAGCGCCGCCGCTGCAACTTCGTGAACTTCACCAAAACGCCCGACGGGGATACGGCGGAGCATCGCAGCTTTGGCTTCCGGTGTGGAGAAGGCGGTTTCAGCCATCGGCGTGTTGATCACGGTCGGCGCGATACAGTTGACGGTGACACCCCCCGCGGCCCACTCGAGTGCCAGCGTTTTGCTCATCATCTCCATCGCTCCTTTTGAAGCGCAGTAGGCGACGTGGTTCTCGAGCGCCACCAACCCCGATTGTGACGAAATATTGACCACGCGCCCCCAACCGCGCGCCAGCATTGCCTCGCCGAACGCCTGCGCCAGAAAAAACGCCGCCCGCACGTTGACGGCAAAGGTCCGTTCCCAGTTCTTTAAGCCGGTCTCGAGCGCGGGTTCCGGAAAGCTGACGCCTGCGTTGTTGACCAAAATGTGAACCTCTCCGTTCGTTTCCGCTGCCACGCGCTGCACTTCGCTCATCTCGGCTAGGTCGGCGCAGATGACCTGACACGCTCTGCCTATCCCCTCGACTTCGCTTTTGACCTCCTTTAGCTCGCGCTCATCACGCGCAACCGCGACGATATCGGCCCCGTGCTCGGCGAACATCGTGGCGAGTCCGCGCCCGATGCCCTTGCTTGCACCGGTAATCAGCGCCTGTTTGCCGCTCAGGTTCAGCAGATCAGGTGTGTTCACTCTCAGAGGATACTCCGTTCCGGATGTGTAGACGAAGAAAGGGCTCTGGGAGACGTTCCGCCCCTAGATTTCTGTGACCGCTTTCCAAGCGGTAAAACCGGAGACGGGCGGAGTTCAAAACGCGGCCCTGCGCCGCCGAGCCAAGTATTATCTAGTTGAGAACTTCAGGAGGCGACGATGGACGGAACGACGATGAAAGCAGCTGTACTTCACCAGGCGGGAGATTTAAGGCTCGACGACGTACCCACCCCTGAATACGGCCCGGACGACGTGCTCGTCCGGATCAAGTCGGTCGGGATTTGCGGGTCGGACGTGCATTACTGGCGTACCGGCGCAATCGGCGATTTCGTCGTCGAAACGCCGATGATTTTAGGTCACGAGGTCTCGGGCGTCGTCGCCGAGGTCGGGGCGAACGTCACTTCGTTACGGGTCGGCGACAGGGTGGCGCTCGAGCCCGGTGTACCCTGCCGCCGCTGCGAAGCGTGCAAGACGGGCCGTTACAACCTCTGCCCGGACGTGCAATTTTTCGCCACGCCGCCCGTAGACGGCGCAATGTCGGACTACGCGGTGTCCCCCGCAGACTTTGCCTACAAGATTCCCGACGCGCTGAGTCTCGACGCCGCCGCCTTGATCGAACCGCTCTCGGTCGGCATTCACGCGTGTCGGCGCGGAAACCTGACGGCGGGGCAGAGCGTCTTTATCACCGGTGCCGGACCCATCGGCCTGACCTCGCTGGCGGCGGCGAAAGCGTTCGGCGCAACCGAGATTTTTATCAGCGACGTGCGTCCTCACCGTTTGGAGGTCGCCAAAAAGATGGGCGCGACGCATACGTTTAGCGCCGAAGACGACGCGGGGGCCATCATCGACGAGGCGACGGGTGGGCGCGGCGTCGACCTGGCTATCGAATGTGCGGGCGCTGAAGCCGCCTTCGTAAGCTGCCTCAAAGCTGCCAAAAGTGGCGGCACCCTCGTCGTCGTGGGTTTGGGGGACGATTCGACCTACAGCGTGCCGATGGTCGAGTTGGCGGTCAAAGAACTCGATCTCAAAGGGGTTTTTCGCTACGTCTATACCTACCCGGCGGCGATCCATCTGCTCACTTCGGGCGCAGTCGACGTCGAGGCGATGATTACCCATCACTTTCCGCTCGCCGAGATGCTGACCGGGTTCGAGTACGCGGCGAAGGGTACCGACGGCGCGGTCAAGGTGATGATCGACGTTTAGGGGTGTGCGCCTTGTTAGGTTGTGGCTTGTGGGAGAAACGATTTTCCTAGGGGCTACTCGCCACTTGCCACAAGCTTTCGTCCCATCACCAGATGGTAGGGTTCACGGCGTTTAAGTTCATAAAACCCCATCTTCAGGTAAAACTGCTCGGCTCGAGTGTTCCGTGGTGAGGTGCCGAGATGCACACCCCTCGAGCCCCTGTCTTTAAGCGCCCCCAAAAACGTCTCCATCAGCGTGCGCCCGTTGCCGCTGCCCTGCGCCCTCGGCAACAGGTCGATGTGGAGGTGCGAGGGATACGCCTCAAAAAAGGGACTCTTCTGAGGCTCGTCGTAGAGCTGCTTGACGATGCGTTCGTCTCTCGTCAAGCTTTCATTCCCATTCGGTTCCGGGTACTGCTTGCGTAGCGGCGGAAACCACTCAGTCTCGAGCCTGTCGTAAAACACGCCCGAATCGAACGCGCCCAAAACATAACCGCACACCCCCCCGCCGTCTTCTAGAACAAAGGTAAGGTCGGGCTCCAGAACCGCGTATGGCGCGGCGTAGAGATGTCCGAGCAGCTTCGGGTCGTCGTAGAGACCGGTAGCGTCTTCGCCGGTATCGCCGGTTTTCAGGCAGACGTCGTAGAGCGCGCCGAGGTCGTCGGGGCGGTAGGGTCGGACGCTGAAGGCGGGGGCTGGTGAGTTCATAGCAGCAGCTTAAAATATCCCCTCCGGTAGAGATGAAGAATTTACCTACGCCACAAAAAACCTGCCCATAAGATGAGCTATGCCTCAAGCCAAAGCCGCTCTACGCTCCCCACTAAGGGGCAAACCGCTGCGAAATCCCGGAGACTCTCTCGACGCAGAGATTCACAGTTCGTTCAACCGTTACATGGATAGCGGTTTGGCGATCATTTTGTGTGTGTTTTTGCTGGTGATAGAGCTTTTTCAGTGGCTTGCCGCTATCCCGACTACGGTGATGGTGGGCGTGTCCGCTGTGTTGTTACTCGCTGCCACCGCTTTTTACCTACCCAAGATGCTCAAGGAACGCGCTGAAGTCGGCAGGCTAAGGACGGCTCGAGACGGTGAACGGGCGGTTGCCGAGTGTCTGGATTTGCTTAAAAAAGAGGGTCACAACGTCTTTCACGACGTGGTGGGCGCGGACTTTAACATCGACCATGTGGTGGTCGGACCCAAAGGCGTGTTTACGGTCGAAACGAAAACGCTCAATAAACGCGTGAGCCACAACACCAAGCTCTATTTCGACGGCGAGAGTGTCCGGGTAGGTGACGCCGAGTTGCCGGACAACCCGGTCGTGCAGGCGCGCGCGCAAGCGGAGTGGTTTAGAAAAACGCTGTTCGATTCGACGAGCAAGATATTTGCCGTCAAACCTGTGGTGGTCTTTCCGGGCTGGTTCGTCGAACGCACCGCCAGAGCCGGAAGTGACGCCTGGGTGCTCGAGCCTAAAGCCTTGCAAGCTTTTTTGCGTAACGAACCCGACCGCATGGCTCCAGAAGACGTAAGTCTGGTCAGCTTTCACCTTAAACGCTACATCCGCGCCTCGAACTGAACGGCTTCAGGATTCGGTTTTCCCGCAAACCTCGTCCTCAGCCAGCGCCCCGCAGCCGCGCTACCCATCCAGACCGCAATAAACAAAAAGAACATCCCAACGCTCCACAAGATTTCGCTTTGGAGCAGCCCCTTACTTCTGTAATGGTCAGCGTGGCGGAACACCCTCAGTCCGTTCATAAAGGTGATGAAGCTTACCACCAGAAGCCCGGACAAAAAATCGCTGCGTAGGTTCATTCGTCTTCCTCTACCGTTCGCCGCGTTGCGAGCAGCTTAGCAAACCGATAGATGGTGACGGTACTAAACTGGGGGCTCGAGTCTCCTAACCGACAGCCGAGCAGCCCAAACCCGCGTCTGCACCCGCCCGGACGCCGCGTGTGAAGCTACGGGAAAGGCCCGAACGCGGTGCTAAACTTCTCTTATGAACCTGCTCACCAAAGCCGCGTCCGGGGAGCGGTTGACCCCGCAAGAAGCCGTCAAACTCTTTGAGCTGCCGCTTTTCGATCTCGCCGCCGCCGCCGACAGCGTGCGCCGCTTGCGTACCGACCCGGCGGTAGTGACGTACCTGATCGACCGCAACATCAATTACTCGAACGTGTGTAACGTCGGTTGCGCTTTTTGCGGTTTTTACCGTACCCGCAATCAGGAGGGTGCGTATACGCTGTCGTTTGAAGAAATTAGCGGCAAAATTCGGGAGTTGGAGGCCGTATGCGGCACCCGCATCCTGATGCAGGGCGGCGTCAACCCGTACCTGCCCTTTAGCTGGTATTTAGAGCTGATGCAACACCTTAAAACGTATCACCCCAGCATCAGGGTCGAGGCGTTTTCACCCGAAGAGATCAAGGGGATGGCAAAGCTGACCGGGATGAGCAGCGTAGAGGTGCTTAAAGAACTGCAAGCGGCGGGGCTCGACGGACTGCCCGGTGGCGGCGGCGAGATGCTCGTAGATGAGGTGCGTCACGCACGCCACATCTCGCCTGCACGTATCTCTTCAGACGACTGGATTCGGGTGATGGGCGAGGCGCAGGAGTTGGGGCTCTACACCACCGCGACGATGGTCATCGGTTTTGGAGAGACACGCGCGCAGCGCGTCCAGAGTATGCTCCGGGTACGTGAGCAGCAAGACCTCGCCGACGCCACGCACGAAAACGGGTTTTCGGCGTTTATCTCGTGGACGTTGCAAACGCAGGGCGTGCGGATAGACGGCAAAGCACCGGGCGCGGGCGCGCACGAATACCTGCAAAACCTGGCGGTCAGCCGTATTTTTCTCGACAACGTTCCGAACTTTCAGGCGTCGTGGCCGACGATGGGTCACAAGGTCGCGCAGACGGCGCTGTTTTTTGGCGCGAACGATTACGGTTCGACGATGTTAGAAGAGAACGTCGTGTCACAGGCCGGGGCCAAACACCGCCGCGTCAATGAGCGCGAGATCATCCGGCAGATTACCGAAGCGGGCTTTACCCCGGTGCAGCGCGGCAGCCTTTACGAAACCGTTCGGGTACCGGACGCGGCGGCGATTCTAGCCGACAAACCTGAAATTGATTTTGGGGCGCTTGAGACCGCCTTCTAGCTCTATTAGCAGGTATGATCCGGTTTGCGCCGTGGTCAGTCTGAGAAGCGTAGTCTAGCACGCGCTTTGGGGGACGATTTTTGCGGCGAGCCGGTGCAATACTATGTTGGAAGTGCTCTATACTGCGGTATGGGTGAAGCAGCTCTCAAACTCAAAGCCTTGCCGGGCGAGGACTACCTCTGTGAAGAGGCGACCCGCGCGCTCAAGCACGAGTACGTCGATGGTCAGGTCTACGCTGTTGCGGGGGCCAACGACCGACACAACCGGGTCGTTACCAACATCTCCGGGCATCTGTGGCTGGCGACGCGTGGTGGCGCGTGCAGTACCTACACGAGCGACATGAAACTGCGTGTGCAAACCGAACTGACCCACAGGTTCTACTACCCCGACGTGATGGTGACGTGCGGAGACGACGCGAACGAGCTCTACAAGGTTGCGCCCTCACTTTTGGTCGAAGTGACGTCCCCAAGTACAGCTGGCGTCGACCGCCGGGAAAAACTGCTGGCTTACCAGAGTATTCCGGAGCTGCGGGACTATCTGATTGTCAGCGCCGACGAACGTTATCTGGAGCGTTACCGCCGTGACGACGCCGAGGGCTGGTGGTATCACGAATACCGGCAGGACGGGACGGTCAAGCTGCCGTATCTGGGCCTCGAGCTTACGCTGGATGACATCTACGAAGGATTCTGAGGGCGTCAGCACATTCTGCTGACCCCAACGCCTAACCTTTACGTTCGGCCTCAGCACGCCGCTCCCTTATCAGTTCGCTGCTCAAGCTGCCCCCGACGCCGCTGAACATCCCCCGCAAGTCGCCCTCGAGCACCCCTCTAAGGCAAAGCAAAAACCTTTGATCCTCGAGGGTGAAGATGAGGTCGTCTTTCGCTTCGGCGAGCGCCTTGCGGAGATCGGCAGGGAGGATGAGCCATCCCTGCTCGTTTGTACGACGCAAGTGTGACGATTCGCGCAGAGGTGCCACCTGCTGATATCAAGGCAAAGCGCACCTATAAACGGGGCGGCATTGTTATAGAACGGCCCCGGTCGCTTAAACTCGAGCTATGCACCGAAATACTCTGGGAAAATCGGCTGTCGAAGTCAGCGAAATCGGCTTCGGCTGTATGTCTCTAGGCCACGACCACGCCGAAAATGCCAGGCTTTTGCACCGGGCGCTGGATTTGGGCGTAACTTTTTTTGATACCGCCGACCTCTACGACCGTGGTTTTAACGAAGAGAGCGTCGGACGAGCCTTTAAGGGGATGCGCGAGCAGGTCGTCATCGCCAGTAAGGTCGGCAACCGCTGGCGTGAGGATGGTAGCAGCTGGGACTGGGACGCGTCTCCGGCGTATATCCGGCAGGCAGTAGCGGCGAGTCTGAAACGGTTGCAAACCGATTATCTCGACCTCTATCAGCTTCACGGCGGGACGCTGGACGACGATATAGGCGGCGTGATGGCGACGTTTGAAGACCTCCAAAAAGAGGGATTGATCCGCGCTTACGGGATTTCGTCGATTCGGCCCAACGTCATTCGGGAGTGGCTGGAGTCGAACATGGCGAGCGTGATGATGCAGTACGGTCTGCTCGACCGTCGCCCGGAAGAAGCGGTGTTGGATTTGCTGCACCAAAACGGCGTCAGTGTGATCGTCCGGGGGCCGGTCGCCAAAGGTATCTTAAGCGCGTCGGGCGCGGCAAAAGTAGTGGACGGGTTTTTAGACCACCCGCCTGAAGTGCTGGAAAATGCGCGCGAAGTTTTGCGGGATTTTGAGACGCCCGAGCGGACGACGGCGCAGCTGGCCCTGCGCTACGCGTTGTCGCACCCGGCGGTCGCTACTGTGGTTCCGGGAGCGAGTACCGCAGCTTAGGTAGAGGAGAACATCGGCGCGGCCGCTGTCACGCTTTCAGAGACCGAACTCGAGGCCCTCCGCAGCGTAGGCACCGCTACGGTGTACACACAGCACCGCTAGCAAAAGCTGCCGATTCACCGTGCGTTTACCCCGGTACTTGCTATCGTCTCAAATAGAGTGGTGAGGAGCCTGATATGTCAAACTCGAGAAGCAGCGAGACGATCTCCGTCGGTGACTGGACCGTAACTTTTATCATCCTGGCGATACCTTTGGTCAATATCGGAGCGATGCTCTACTGGGCTTTTAGCGGTTCGGCAAACCCCAGCAAACGCACCTACGCGCAGGCGAGCCTGATCTTATTCGCGGTCGCCGTGGTTTTTTATCTGCTCGTCGTCGTGGTCTTCGGGGTCAGTCTGGGCTCGAGTGGCGCGCTGACGATACCCGAATAACTTGTCTCCGCTCCCCGACCCGGTAGCGTAGAGCGTGACTTCGCTACACCACCAAATCCTGACCGCCGAGGTCGTCTACAGCGGCATCGGCACGCCCCGCGAGGGTGGCGCGGTAGTCGTGCAGGGCGAGCGTATCGTAATGGTCGGTTCTCTGCCCGACGCCCGCCAGAGCTACCCGGACGCGCCCGTGCAGAACGTGGGCTTTGCCATCTCGCCGCCGCCTGTAAACGCGCACACGCACTTAGACTTGTCACGGCTGCCGCACTTTAGGGGCGCTTACGAAGCTTTTATTCGTCACGTCGTCGCTAACAATTCGCTGAGGGGCGTGGCTGCGGCTGAAGAGGGCTTGAACCAGCTAAAAGGGAGCGGCGTCGGCGCGTTCGGCGATATCGTCGAGAGTGCCGAGGTGATGCGCCTGCTTCTCCAGACGCCGGGACTACGAGGCGTCGCCTATTGGGAAGTCTTCGCGCCGAACCCCGCCGACGCCGGCCGGGTTTTCGCCGAAACGCTCGAGCAGCTGCGGGAGTTTCGGGGGCTCGCGCACCCCGGCGGCCTTAAGCTCGGTCTGTCACCGCACACGCCCCACACGGTTAGCGGCCCGCTGCTGCAAAAGCTCGCGCGTCTGGCTACTGCGGAAAACCTGCCGCTACAAATCCACGTTGCCGAAAGCCCTGCCGAAATAGTCATGCAACGAGATGGCAGCGGCCCACTTTATGAGCTTATGAAACCGTTTTTGGGATCGTGGAGGCCGAGCGGTCAAACGCCGGTAGCGTATCTCGCTGAGCTGGGCGTTTTGGCGGCGAAACCGACGATCGTGCATATGGTCAAGGTGACCGAAGATGACGTAAAAACGGTGGCGAAAGCTGGGTGCGTGGTGGTTCACTGCCCGCGCTCGAACGAGGCTCTGGAATGTGGGCATTTTCCGTGGGAGCTTTACGCTAAACACAACGTCGAGGTGGCGTTAGGGACGGATTCGCTGGGGTCGTCGCCCGACCTGAACGTGGTGCGTGAAACCGCGGCAGCCAGAACCTTGCACGGCGACAGGGCCAGCCCCCTCGCGCTCGTTCGGGCCGCCGTCAAGGGCGGCAGCCGCGCGCTCGGTTTAGCGCCGCCCCGCTTTGCCAGGGGCGACCCCGTGGACGCGCTTTATGTTTGGGACGCGCCCGCCGCAGGTGAGCAGTCGGGCGTGTAGACGTGTAGACCACGAGACATTAGGCGGCCCTAAGCTCAACTACATTGATTGACAGGAGGCACTTGTGGCAAACACTGTTGAATTTACCGATAGCAACTTTCAGAGCGAGGCGGGCGAAGGTCTCGTTTTAGTCGATTTCTGGGCTCCGTGGTGCGGCCCCTGCCGTATGGTCGGCCCGGTGATCGAAGAATTAGCCGGTGACTACGAGGGCAAAATCAAGGTCGGCAAGCTGAATGTCGACGACAACCAGCAGACCGCGATGAGCTACCGCGTAATGAGCATTCCCACGGTCATCTTGTTCAAAGACGGCGAACCCGTCGAGACACTAGTGGGCGCGAAGCCTAAAGGCGAATATCAGGCGCGGCTCGAGAAGCACGCCGCCGTCGCCGCTAACTAGCTTTCAGAATCTCTTAAAGCCGGAGCATTCAGCTCCGGCTTTTTCGTGGTTCGGCCCGTCCAGCAGCTATCTTCTGCCCGCAGAGCACCAAACGAGGCCAGGTGGGTTAGTAAATCCGGTTATCCTCTACCTGACGGGCGGAGACGCCCTCCGGTGTGACCGACCAGGCGACGCCCGGTACGCCGTCCGAGGTGAGCTGAAGCTCGTAGCTCGAGTCGGAAATCTCGCGGATTTCCCAGAGCACCCCGCTTGGCAGCTCGAGGTCTGTCAGCAAAACTTCGGCGCTGTAGCGGCCCGTCTCGAGAAAACCCAGCCCCATCAGATGAAACGCTTCGCGGGCGGCGCGGTCGGCCTCGAACGCCGCCGGATCGGTGAGGGTCAGGGTCTCGGTCGGAGTTTCGGGTGTCTCGGCGGGTGGTCGGGTGGTCGGGGCGGCGGCGGGCGTACTGGTACGTGGGGTACAGGCCGCCAAGCTCAGGGCGAGCGCGACTCCTAAAAGGGTACGTTTGAACATGCGCTCATGATAGCGGCTCGCACGCCCCGATACATGAAGAATTCTGCATAGGTCCTTAACCAGAAAACGCAGCTAACGAGTTTGCATGAACCGAAAATGCTAGAAGAACCGATCTGTCGGCGGCGGCGAGGGCTCGAGGCATCCCAACATCATCGCCACCGCACCGGTGCTGCTGCCGACAAGGACACCCGGCATACATGCGCTTGACTTATATGCTTATATAGGTATATAACGTGATATGGCACGTTCGGCGACAACCTCAGACGTCTTCAACGCGGTAGGCGAAGCGCAGCGACGCGACCTCCTCAGCGTGCTCGCTCTTGGGGAGCGTTCGGTCAATGAACTTGTCGAAGTAACAGGTGCCAGACAGCCGCAGGTTTCCAAACACCTGCGCGTCCTAAAGGAGGTCGGGTTGGTAACGGTGCGAGTATCGGGCCAGAGGCGTTTATATCAGCTTAATGCTGAAGCCTTAAAGCCTATCCACGATTGGGTGGTCCCGTTTGAGAGGCTTTGGCAAGAGCGTTTCGACCGTCTGGAAGATTACTTGGGAACTTTGCAAAATGAGTCGCAAAGAGAGGATCACGATGAATCAAGCTGATGTAACCAGAGCCGCCGACCGTACCTTCGTCATGGAGCGTGTCTTTGATGCGCCACGCGAGCTGGTGTTCGAGGCGTTCAGCAAACCGGAGCACCTCAAACACTGGTGGGGTCCGAAAGGCTGGACGCTGTCCGTATGTGAAGTGGATTTTCGCCCCGGAGGTACTTGGCTCTACTGTATGCGTGGCCCCGGCGGGGAAGCAAGCTGGGGGAAAGCTACCTATCAAGACATCAAACCACCGGAAAAAATCGTCTACACGGACAGTTTTGTGGACAGCGACGGCAACGTGCTTGAAGGTACGCCACAGATGCAAATCACCATAACTTTTGAATCCTCGGAAGATAAGACAAAAGTCGTTAACCGTGCCGTCTTCGGGGCGGCTGAAGAGCTTGACGCTGTTCTGAAGATGGGTATGGCTGAAGGTGCGAACGAGACCTGGGATAGGCTCGAGGCGTTTCTCGAGAAAACCCAAAAATCATAGGGATAAACCAACGAGGAGCGACGATGAGAAAAGTAACCGCAGGACTCTTTATCACCCTGGACGGAATTACCGAAGAACCCAACTCTTGGCAAGAAACATTCGACGATGATATTGCCGCAGCGATGAATGCAAGTATGGCTGACGTAGATACCATCCTTCTCGGACGAGGCACCTATCAGGATTGGGAACCTTACTGGCCTAAATCTACAGATGAACCCTTTGCCAGTTTTATTAACAACACCCCTAAAGTCGTTGTTTCGACAACTCTGGACGAAGTTAACAGTAGTCTGTTGACATCAGCGGTAAAGGTAAAGTGGCTTGCCTTGAAACGTCCAATCTATCAGTGCCTGTAGCTCAGGCGGCGGGGGCTTCGGCGACCACCCGCGCCAGTAGCGCCAAAGCAT
>JAABUN010001647.1_pt1 | contig 47026 bp, 33 predicted proteins | sample 5559311 | NCBI WGS metagenome assembly JAABUN01 (sample SAMN10711877, study PRJNA513370) | rock metagenome | isolation source: Antarctica rocks | place: Antarctica: Victoria Land, Siegfried Peak sud
ACCTGGCCGCCGCCCTGACACCGGAGCAGGCGAAGCTGCGGGATACCGCAGCGCGGCATGGTCTGCAGTACTGGCCGCCCGCGATCCCTGCCGATGTGGCATGGAACCGACTGCCGGCTCGGAAGACGGTGCTGATCCGCGGGCTCGGGCTCAATTTCTTCGACGCCATGATTCAGTTGACGGAGGGCCGCGGAGGGCGTTTCTCGCCAGCGGGCAACGCCAGGCTCGAATACCAGCCGTCGGGTAGGGAGCCCCGGCTTGTCGCGGCCTCCCGCCGCGGAGTGCCCTATCGGGCCAAGGCCGCGCTCGATTCCTATGTTCCGCGCAGCGTGACCCTCCGCTTCTGCACCACGGACCGGGCGCTGGCGTTGAGGAGGTCCGGTGTGCAGCCCGGCTTCGACCACGACATCTGGCCCCTGCTGCACCGCGACGTGCTCTGGGCCTACTACAGCACCCTCTGCCGGACGGACCCGGCTGCCCTCACCGGCCCGACGGGGCATTTCCTCGGCCGGCTCGATGACGCCCTCGCAACCGCAGGCGCCGGGTGGGAGCAGGCGGCCGATACCGTCGTGGGGCGGTACACCGTGCCCGGTGCCCGACTGGACGTCGAAGCCCTGGCGCACCCGTTCACCGGACGCCACTTCGAGGACGGCGAGGACTTCTCCGCCGCCGTGCTCGCCTACCTCGAGGCCGATGCCGCCGGCTCGGCCAGGGGCGAGGACGACCCGCTGAAGATGGCCATCGGCGCCCTGAACGCGGGCCGGTCAGTGATCAAACAGGCCGTGGCCGACGGCGGAATCTCCGACTCGTCCTGGTATGCGGAGCTGCGGGGGTGGTTCGAGCCGCTCGTGGAAGGCCTAGCCAGCGGTCCTCCGCCGCTGCGCATCGCGCAACTGGCGGCGCTGGTCAGGTCAGGAATCGTTCGCTTCGTAGGCCCCAATCCGAGTTTCGGCTTCGATCCGGCAGAGGGCCTGTTCCGGGCATCATCCCCCTGGGTCAGGGGTGGCGTGGTCACGGCGCAATACCTCGTGGAGGCCATGATGCCGGCAAATCACGTTGCCACCAGCCTGTCCCCCCTGATGCGTGATCTTCTGGCGCTGGGTACGGTCCGGTCGATGACCTTCATGACGGAGGACGGCGTGCCGGTAGCCTCCGCCGGGCTCGACGTCACTGCCCCGCCCTATCGCGCCATCGACCGGGCCGGGAAGCCGCACGAATCACTGTTCGTCCTCGGCCTTCAGCTCGGGTCGGTGCAATGGGGGACGGCTATCGCTGCAGAAGCAGGGGCGACGCTTGAGGCGGGCAGCAGGACGCTGCTCGACGCCGATACCATCGCAGGCGCGATCCTCGCCCCAGATACCGGACCCCGGTCGACGGCGCAAGCCGGACCGCGCACGACCCGACTCCCGGCCGCCAGCCTACGGCTCTGACACACAGGAGGACCCCCCCACCGTGCAGCGGGGGTCCTCCTGTGTTCAGGTCGACCGGCGATCATACTGCCTGCCGGGTGCTACCTAGCGGTTGAGGCAGCGGTAGTAGATGGCGAGCTGCACCGCGTAGCGAATCCAGCCGCCGAAGTCCCAGAACTTGGTCGGCGGTTTGGGCTTGGTGCAGGAGGGCTTCGGCGGCTGCGGTGTCGATGCAGCCTCCACCGTGACCGGCAGGCTCACCGTCGTCCCGCTGGGCGCCGCCGTCAGGACAATGCGCCCCTGACCGCTCGCGGACGAGGGAACCGTGAGCTTCAGCGTCGCGCTGCCACCGGCAACCGGAACCGAACCGAGCTGGGTCGCGGTGCCGTTCGCCGGGACGAAAGTCGCAGCAAGTGTGGTGTTCGCCGGGCTGCCGAGCGAGGTGAGATCCAGCTTCGACACGGTGAATGACACGGCGGAGCCGGCCTTCACGGTGGTCGGGGCGTCCACAACCTGCACGCCCCGACGATCGAATGCGGGCGAGAGCGGGCTGCTGGTCCGGATGTACTCGATCCACGCGTCCCTGTCCACCAGACCCGACTCGCGGGTGTCCGTTCCTTCGCGGAACACAGAGAAATTGTCTCCACCCTGGGCCAGGAAGCTGATGGTTCCGACGCGATAGTCCTTTGCCGGGTCGAGGGCTGCTCCGTCGACCGTCACGGAGGTGATCCTCGAGCCACGCACCAGGCCTGGGTCATAGGTGAAGCTCACGTTGTCCGACAGCCCGAGGGCGAGGAAGGAGCGGGAGCTGCCGTCCGGCTGCCACTGCTGCTCGAGCATCTCCTTGAACTGCGCACCCGTGAGGGTGGTGGTCCAGAGGTCGTTGACGAACGGCAGGACCGCATTTGCCTCCGCGAACGTCACGACGCCGTCGGGCGCGTAGTAGAGCTCCCCACGCAGGCCGCCGGGATTGACGACACCGATCTGCGCCCCACCGCGCTCCGCGGGGGACAGGCTGGTTCGGAGAGAATTGGCGACCAGGTTGCCCAGGGTCGATTCGGAGGTGCGGTCATCACGCGTGGTGCCCGCAAAGGCCGTCGTGATGTCCGCGGTGACCGAACCCACGGCCTGGTTGCCGATGATCGCTGCCTCCGCGATGGCGGCATCGACGATCGTCTTGACCTGCGCTACCCGGGGGAAGGCTGCCACGAGTGCCGCGTCGTCGTCCGTGGACCGGGCGACGTTCCGCGCGGTGTAGGACTGGACGTCACCTGTCGCCTTGTCCACCGTCAGCGTGATCTGGCCGATGAACTCGCCGTAGGAACCGGTCTGCAGGATGGGCCTGGTTTCGCCGGCGGCACCCGGGACGGGTGCGTCCCACGCGTACTGCTTGTGCGTGTGGCCGGTGAAGATCGCGTCCACGAGGGGCGAGGTCTCCGTGACGATCTCGGCGAAGGCTCCGCCGGCTGCGACTTCCTGCTCGATCGTGGCACCCTCGACGGCGCCGTCGCCGGCGCCCTCGTGGTATTCCGCGATGATGACATCGGCGAGGTCCTGCTTCTCGATCTCGCCTGCCACACGGTTCACGGCCTCAACGGGATCGCCGAAATCGATGGTCTCGATGCCACCGGGGCTGACCAGCATTGCCGTCTCCTCGGTGACGACGCCGATCACGGCGACATCGATGCCGTCGACAGTGATGATCGAGTACTCGTCGAGTGCGGGTTCCGTGGTGCCCTTGGTGTAGACGTTCGCGCCGAGGTACGGGAAGTCCGCGGAATCGGCCACCCGGCCGGCCACGTCCCCGATGCCCTTGTCGAACTCGTGGTTGCCCACCGCCGACGCCTCGAGGTCGAGGGCGTTGAGGACGTCGATGGTCGGCTGATCGTCCTGCAGGGCGGAGGCGAAGAGCGACGCCCCGATGTTGTCACCGGCTGAGAGGAAAGCCGTGGCTTCCTCGCCGAAGTCCGCGCGCAGCTTCTCCACCGTGCCCGCGAAGCGGACCGTATTGGCGTCTATGCGGCCGTGGAAATCGTTGATGTTCAACAGGTTGAGCTCCGCGGTGGTTGCCGCGGGTTCGAGGTCGAGGCCGACGAGCACGGGATCATGATCGCTTGCGCGGTACGGATCCGCCACGTAGTAGTCGGTGACGTTGTTGTTGTAGCGGCTGTACTCAAGGGCGACCGACTCGACCGAGTTGATATTCCAGGTGTCGACGCCGGTGACGGTGCTGTCCGCTTCCGGCGACGCGAGGATGTGGTCGAGGGACCCGCTGAGGCCGGAGAAGACGTAGGAGTAGCTGTCGTCCTTCTGGCCCTGGTTGATGTACCCGGCCTCGTACAGGACCTGCATGGGGTCCTCCTGCGTGTACGCGTTGAAGTCACCGGTGAGGAAGATCTTGTCCGTGTTCGTCGACTCCTTGAGCGAATCGGCGAAGGCGACGAGCGCTTCGGCCTGCGTGACCCGCGCGGCGTTCCAGGCGCCCTGTCCATCGCCGCTGTCGGTGTTGCTTCCCGAGCTCGGTGCGGAGCCCTTGGACTTGAAGTGGTTCACGATCGCGAGGAAGGTCTCGTCCTCCGCGCCGGCTACCGGCTTGAAGGCCTGGGCGAGGGGTTTGCGGGCGTTGGAGAAGGCGACGTCGTCGTCGAGGATGACCGACTCGCCCACGGGTTCCGCCACCGCCTTCTTGAAGATCATGGCCGTCCGGATGACGTCCTCGTCCTCGAGCGCGGGGACCGCGGCCGGTGAGCGGACGTAGTCCCAGGTGCCGGGTGCCTTCTCATTGAGCGCGTCGACGAGGATGGCGAGGGCCGCATCACGGTCCTTGCCGAACTTCGCCGAGTTCTCGATCTCCATGAGCGTCACGACGTCGGCGCCGAGGGCGTTGATGGCCGCGACGATCTTGGCCTCCTGCCGCTCGAAGTTCTCCTGGTTCGCGGCGCCGCGGGCGTCGCAGCCGCGGTTGATGGTGATCGGGTTGCCCGCGCGGTCCGTGTAGTACGTGCAGCCCGTGAGTTCCTCACCGGTGGTGGGGAAGTAGTTGAGCACGTTGAAGGACGCGATCGTGAGGTTCCCACCGACGGGGTCCGGGGCGGCCGGGCGCTCGCCGGCGAACTGCACGGGCTGCGCGCTGCCCGGATTGGCACCCTCCAGTTCGGCCAGCGGCTGGAACTTCCAGGCGGTATTGCGGAAGTCCAGGACGACGGGGGAGGTGAACTCGGCGCTGTAGCCGACCCGTACGGGCTGGGCTTGCGTCAGGTACGGGAGCACCTCGCCCCGGTTGGCGTCCGAGAGGAAGTTGGTCGTTGCGCCGTCGTCGAGCCTGACGCTTCGGGCCGCGTTGTCGGCTTTGACCGCCGCGTACTCGGGTGTGCCGGGGCGTGCGACGTCGGTGGGCTGCAGCAGGCGGGTGGTCCCCGTGGCGAGGGTGACCTCGCCGTACTGATTCAGTGTGTAGGTGTCGGCGACCGTGAAGGTCTCGGACGGCTGGAACAGCATGCCCTCCACTGCTTCGCGTGCCGTTTCCGTGGCCGGCAGGGAGATTGCCGATGCCTTGGCCTCCTCGGCCGGTTCGGAGAGCCTGACCGTTCCGCCGGCACCGACCGTGAGCTGTGTCAGGCCATAGAACTCGCCCGCCACCCCGGTGACCTCGACATAGTCACCAACGGTGACCCCCTTGACGGTGTCGGGCGAGTAGACGAAGAGGGCGTCCGAGGCCGTCTGGTCTGCAGCGGCCGAGGATCCGGGCGTCTGGAGGTAGAAGCCTGCAAAGCCGCCGGTGGGGTAGGCCGCTGTGACCCTGCCGCGCGTCGTGACGGTCTGGCCGGAGAGCGGGGTCGCGGTTCCTGTGCCCTGGATGTCACGGATCGCCACGACGGTGCCCGGTGTGGGAGACGGATTAGGTGTCGGAGACGGGGTGGGCGTAGGAGAAGGTGTGGGTGTCGGTGCGCCTGGGGCCGTCGACGAGTTGGTCGGCGTGGTGTCCTGCAGCGTGAAATCGGCGCCGTTGTCGTCGGTGTCGACGAACTCGGTGCGGTTCGCGGACTTCGGGCTACCGCTCCCGGGCGTGGGGGCTGCGGTGCCCTCGAAGGACGTGGCGGTTCCGTAGCCGAGGGCGTCGACGACGCCGGGCGTGCCGGCAACATTCCCGGACGGCACGACGCCGATGCTGGTGGCCTGATTCGCCAGGACGATGACACCGCCCTTGGCTCCGGGGTTGAAACCCGTGGTGATGTCCGGGGTGGGGAGGGCCGTGCCGGCCGTGCCGTTGCTGCGTCCCTGGACCAGGAAGTGCCCCTTGGCCGGGATGGTACCGCCGAGCGCGGTGGCGTCCGGTGCGCTCGGCGTCGTGGGTGCGGGGGCCCGGTACTGCAGCGACCACCCGTCCAGGCTCACCGGTGCGTCCGTCGGGTTGTACAGCTCCACGTATTTGTTCGTGTAGGGCGTTCCCGCCGAGCCGCCCGAGACATAGGCCTCGTTGATGATGATCCCGTCCCCTGCGACAGATGCCGTCCCCGGTGGTGTTTCCACCGCGGCGGCGGGCAGTGTGATCATCGGTGCGGCGATGAGGCCTACCGACAGCGCCGCACCGAGCGCTCCCTTCCACGTCGAATTACCCATTCGTTCGAACTCCCCTTGACGATGGCCGCATGGCGGCCGCGAGTGTTGCCCGCCGACTCATCTGTGAGTGGGCGCGTTTGCAACAGCACCATGTGTGACTCAGGTGGATGTGACACAGGTGACATTCCGATCCCCGGGAGAAGCCAACCAGAACATCGTTAACAACGGGTTACCAAAAAGCCAGTAGCACCGGAAGAACCGGGGCCACTGGCCGCATTCTGTGGACGATCGGTCCTATCTCGCGGCATCCTCGAGCGATCCGCTCACGGGAGTCTCGCCCTCTTCCGCGACGAAGCACAGGATTCCGCGGTCTCCGGCGGAGTTCCAGTTCTCCTCGGTGGGGTAGAAGTAGAGCATCGTGAGGGCAGAGGCGTCGTACTCGAGGCCCACGAAGGTGGCGAATTCAGCGGTGCAGAAGTCACTGGCGGCCGTGTTCGCGGCCGGCACGCCAGGATAATCGCTGTCGGGCATCAGGGTGCTCGCGAAGGCCTCGAAGTCATGGAGTTCGCCGCACGGAACAGCGGGGATCTCGGAGACGCTCTTCAGTCCGGGGTCGTTGATGCAGTCGCCGACCCCGACCGGCGAAGGGTCCGCTTCGGCGGTCACGGTTCCCTCGGCGTCCGGTTCCGGACCGGATTGGTCGAGGAGCGTGCAGCCCGTCAGCAGGGCCAGCGCCGCCAGCGACACTGCGGTCGGCGCGGCACGGCGCACCAGGCGTCCTGTGGTGTGACTGGCGAGCATTGAGACCCCGTCGTTGGCACGGACTGTGGCATGGACGGAGGCCCCGCCTTGCGGGGCCTCCGGAGGAGCGGAAGGTAAGGGATTCGAACCCTTGAGACGGGGTAACCGCCCACTGGTTTTCAAGACCAGCTCCTTCGGCCGCTCGGACAACCTTCCCCCGCATAGTGTTTCATGAAGGGCAGTTGACGCCCAAATACCAAAGGACCGGAGGGCCGGCACATGCGTGCAGTGGTGATGAGCGGAGCGGGCGGGCCGGGTGTGCTCTCGGTGCAGGACGTCGCGGATCCGGTGGTCGGCGATGGCGAAGTTCTCATCGACGTCGTCGCTGCCGGTCTCAACCGTGCCGACGTCCAGCAGCGGCGCGGAATCTATCCGCCGCCGCCCGGAGCGCCCGCCTACCCCGGCCTGGAGGTGTCTGGCTATATCGCGGATGCGGGTGGCTCGGCCTTCGCCGTCGGGGAAGCCGTCGTCGCGCTGCTGGCCGGAGGGGGTTATGCGGAGAAGGTCGCGGTGCCGGCGGGACAGGTGGTGGCCGCGCCGACGGGCGTGAGCCTCGCCGAGGCCGCGGCGCTTCCCGAGACTGCGGCGACGGTCTGGTCGAACCTGGTGATGCAGGCGGAGCTCACCGTGGGGGAGGACATCCTCATTCACGGCGCGTCCGGAGGGATCGGCGTCATGGCCATCCAGGTGTCCCTGGCGATGGGCGCGGTCCCGCACGTGACCGCGGGATCCGAGGCGAAGCTCGACGTCGCCCGTTACCTCGGCGTGCGGACTCTCATCAACTACCGCGAGCAGGATTTCGTCGAGGGTCTCTGGGCCGCCACGGATGGTCGCGGTGCGGATGTCATCCTCGATGTCGTCGGAGCGAAGTACCTTCAACGTAATGTCAAGGCCCTGGCGACAGGCGGGCGGCTCGTGGTCATCGGGCTGCAGGGAGGCGCCACGGCAGAGCTCGATCTGGCGATGCTGATGGGCAAAAGGGCGAGCATCGCGGGCACCACGCTGCGCGCCCGGCTTGTTGCCGAGAAGACGGCCATCATGGCGGATGTACGGGAGAATGTGTGGCCCCTCGTCGGGTCCGGAGCGGTGAGGCCGTTCGTCGATCGGACCTTCGCTCTCGAGCAGGTGGCAGAGGCGCACGCCTATTTCGACTCGGGGGAGCACACCGGCAAGATCCTGCTGACGATGCGTTAGCCGCGGACAGAGCCTACGGACCCACCGACGAGCGCACGAGGACCCACGCGAGTCTCAGCGAGGGCGTGAACGCGAACCAGGACGACGAGCCGCCAGCAGTGCTTGACGACGACGAACCGGAAAGAAAAGGCAACATTTCGCCCTGATCCTGCCCTCATCGGAGTATCGGGAGCCGCTTGGCGCACGAATGCGTACGTTCGGCGCAACCCACCGGCAGAACGGCTTGTGGTGTGATGCACGTCTCACTACGTTGCTACCTTCTTGCTCATCACCCTCTCGTACCCGAGGAGCATCATGAGCAAGAAGCAGAATGGATCGCACCGGCACGCCGACGTGCTCGTGACCGATCCGGACCTGCCCGCGGTCGCCGTCGATCCGCAGCAGGCTGAAGCAGAGGAACGGCGCTGGACACCGACGAAGATCGCGCTCTGGGTCGGGATCGCGCTGCTGGGTGGCGTGTCGTGGACGGTGCTGGCGATCGTCCGCGGGGAAACCGTCAACGCGATCTGGTTCGTCTTCGCGGCTGTGTGCACCTACGCGATCGCCTACCGGTTCTACTCGAAGTTCATCGAGCGCAATCTTCTGAAGCCCGACGATCGTCGTGCGACCCCGGCCGAATACAAGGCGGACGGCAAGGACTACGCCGCTACGGACCGTCGCGTGCTGTTCGGTCACCACTTCGCCGCCATCGCAGGAGCCGGCCCGCTCGTCGGCCCGGTCCTCGCCGCGCAGATGGGGTACCTGCCCGGCACGCTCTGGATCATCGTCGGCGTCATCTTCGCCGGTGCCGTCCAGGACTACCTCGTGATGTTCTTCTCGATGCGCCGCGGCGGACGTTCGCTCGGGCAGATGGCGCGCGAGGAGCTCGGCGTGATCGGCGGCACCGCGGCGCTGATAGCGACCCTCACGATCATGATCATCATCGTGGCAATCCTCGCGCTCGTCGTCGTGAATGCTCTGGGCGAGAGCCCCTGGGGTGTCTTCTCGGTCTCGATGACCATCCCGATCGCGCTGTTCATGGGTGTGTACCTGCGTTACCTGCGCCCGGGGAAGGTCAGCGAGGTGTCCCTCATCGGGTTCGTCCTCCTGATGCTCGCCATCATCGCCGGCGGGTGGATCTCCGAGACCGCCTGGGGCGTCGAGCTGTTCACGCTGGATCGTGTCACGATCGCCTGGGGCATCATCATCTACGGCTTCATCGCCGCCGTACTGCCCGTGTGGCTCCTGCTGGCACCCCGCGACTACCTGTCCACCTTCATGAAGATCGGCACGATCTTGATGCTGGCCGTCGCGATCGTCATCACGCGTCCTGAGATCAGCGGGCCGGCGGTCAGCGAGTTCGCCACCACGGGTGCCGGCCCGGTCGTTGCGGGAACGCTGTTCCCGTTCCTCTTCGTGACCGTCGCCTGCGGCGCGCTGTCCGGCTTCCACGCGCTGATCGCCTCCGGCACCACGCCGAAGATGATCGAGAAGGAACGCCAGACACGCTTCATCGGATACGGCGGCATGCTAATGGAGTCCTTCGTGGCGATCATGGCGCTCGTCGCGGCCCTGTCGATCGACCGGGGTATCTACTTCGCCATGAACTCCTCCGCTGCAGCGACGGGCGGCACCATCGAGGGCGCCGTCGCCTTCGTGAACGGGCTGGCACTCACGGGCGTGAACCTCACCCCGGAGGCGCTCAGTACGCTCGCCTCCAACGTGGGCGAGGAATCGGTGGTCTCCCGAACCGGCGGCGCTCCTACCCTTGCCGTCGGCATCGCCCAGATCATGCAGGGCGTCTTCGGCGGCGTCGGCATGATGGCGTTCTGGTACCACTTCGCCATCATGTTCGAGGCGCTGTTCATCCTGACCGCGGTCGACGCCGGAACCCGGGTTGCGCGTTTTATGCTGCAGGACAGCATCGGCAACATCGTGCCCCGCTTCCGTGACACGTCCTGGCGGGTGGGCGCGTGGATCTGCACGGCCATCATGGTGGCCGGCTGGGGGGCGATCCTCATCATCGGCGTCACCGATCCGCTCGGTGGCATCAACTCGCTCTTCCCGCTGTTCGGTATCGCCAACCAGCTGCTCGCCGCAATAGCGCTCGCGGTCTGTATGGCGATCTGCGCGAAGAAGGGCCTGTTCAAATTCCTCTGGATCCCGGCGCTTCCCCTCGCCTTCGCATCCGTGGTGACCATCTCGGCGTCGTTCCTGAAGATCTTCTCCCCGGTGCCGGCAATCGGTTACTGGGCGCAGAACGCGGCCTTCCGGGACGCGCTCGCAGCCGGCGAGCAGAGCTTCGGGAATGCGACGAGCGTAGCCGCCATGGAAGCCGTGGTCCGCAACACCTTCATCCAGGGCACGCTGTCGATCTTCTTCGTGACGCTGGCCATCATCGTGATCACGGCAGCTGTGATCGCCACCATCAAGGCGTACCGGAACGGCGGCGGTACGGAGACCGAGGACACCCCGGTGGCATCGAGGATTTTCGCGCCGGCGGGCCTGATCGCCACCCCGGCAGAAAAGGAGCTGGAAGCGCAGTGGGCAGCACTGGAGCCCGGCAAGCGCCCGGTACGGACCGGTCACTGATGACGGTGCCGCAGGCGTTGCACCGGGCACGGGATACGGCGCGGGAGCTGGCATGGCTGTTCAAGGGGGTCATGGGGGACAACGCCTATCAGGCGTACCTGGACCACCACGAGCGCACACATCGGGAGGGCCCGCCGATGACGGAACGTGACTTCTGGCGGGACAAGACCGACCGGCAGGAGTCGAACCCCGAGGGGCGCTGCTGCTGAGCCGGTAACCGGGTTCGTCCCGAAGTCGACGCCCGCCGATGAGCTGGCCGATGTCATCCGTGATGTCGCCGCCGGCCGGCGGTACGTCGATTCCGACATGGCCGCGCACCCTGACGGGCGAATCCTGTCCGCTGACCGCCCGGGAACTCGACGTCCTGCGGCGCGGCAGGCAGGGAGCCAGCCTGCACACCGTCGCCTGCGAACTGCACCTGGCGCCGGGCGCCGTGCAACTACGTCTCCTCGGCGATGACCAAGCTCGGGGCATCATCGCGCCACGAGGTGGCGACTCAAGCCTGGGAACAGGGCTGGGTCTGATGTGCCCGGCACCTGGCAGTTGTGGGAGCATAGCGGCATGACTGAACAGCAGCCAGGCAGTCCCTCCGATCCTGCTCCCGTGACTGTTCTGCACGGAACGGATGACCCGGAGGCGGGCGTCACCCCGGACCGGGGCCCGGCACCCGTGTCCAGCGAGAGCGAGGACCGGCCTGCCTCGCTCATCGAGCTCGTGGACCAGCCGGCGAAGGTCATGCGCATCGGTACCATGCTCAAGCAGCTCCTCGAGGAGGTCCGCACCGCACCGCTCGACGACGCCGGGCGCACCCGGCTGGCGTCCATCCACGAGCGCTCGATGAAAGAACTGGAGGATGGTCTCGCACCCGAGCTGGTCGAGGAGCTGCACCGGATCAACCTGCCGTTCGATCGCGATTCCGTGCCCACCGACGCCGAGCTCCGGGTGGCGCAGGCGCAGCTCGTGGGCTGGCTCGAGGGCCTCTTCCACGGCATCCAGACCGCGATCGCCGCGCAGCAGACGGCCAACCAGCAGCTGGCCGCACGGCTGCAGCTCCGCCAACTCCCGCCGGGCACCGTGCTCGCCCCCGGTGTCGTCGTCGGTGAGGACGGCGAACCCAAGCGGACCCCCTCCGGGGCCCGGGACAAGGCTTCGCCGGCTGATACCCACGGGCCCGGCCAGTACCTGTAACGCGGAGGTGGCATTCTTCGCGGCGGCCCGGCAGGGGCGGAAGGACGACGCCGAACTGGGCACCGGAGTGTGGCGGCGCGCGCACGACCGCTTTCGCCGAGGACTGGACCGTTACCACCAGATCCTCGAGGGCACCGAGGACGACGACGTGTACAACGAGCTCGTCGTCGTCGCCAATGATCTCGGGGCGATGCAGCCGCGCGTGCGCGCCGTCTGCGTGAGCGCACAGACTACCTCCCCGAGTACCGGCCTGGATATCCCAGGTGCCCTCCTGCAGGTGCACCGGGCGCTCTCGAGAGCGGGAAACACACTGGCGACGACGGCGGAAGCGGCGGCCATGACGAGGCTCGATGGCGAACGGTGGGGCGTTGCCTCGGCCGGGCTCGACAACGTGCGGCGCCGTGCACAGCTGGTGGCGGAGGACATCGCGGAAGCCGAGCGCTGCATGCCGGGCGCTCAGTAGGACACGCTCAGTAGAACAGCAGTGTGCTTCCCGGGGCGACGGCGATATCCCAGACGTCGAACTCCTGCCCGCCGCACGAGGCCCGATCGCCGGTGGCCACCCCGCGGATGAAGGGCGCCGAGCGGTTCTCGTCCACGTAGGGGTAGCCGCGTTCGTTAAGGACGGTCAGGATCAGTTCCTCCACGTTCGGGTCGCCGTCAGGGAAGGCCATGGTCTGTGGTCGCTGGTACGCGGAGAAGCCATCGGGCCAGCGGATGAGGACGGACCGTTCCCCGAACTCGAACCAGACACAGGCATCGGGGCCCTCCGTCGAGCCGTGAAAGGTCCCCAGCAGGTCCTGCGGGAGGTTCTGGGAGTCGCGGCCCTCCGCGGGCCGAATGCCCACGATCTCTTCGGGCCCCAATGAGCCCGGCGCCGCACCGCTCGTCGCGACCCGCAACTCGTTCGCCGGCAGGGCGCTGATCGCGTTCCGCAGCGCGTCGGGGAGGGGCACGGGGTCACCGGTGGTCGTCGTGGCTGCTGGCGAACGGCGATTGACCAGCGTGAGGACCGACCCCTCACCTTCGATCGGGGCGAGGACGCCGTCCTCGTCGCGAACGAGGAATATGAGCTGGTTCGGCGGGAAGTAATCCCGGCTGTAGGGGCGCTCCAGGGTGCTCCTGCCCGTCACGTCGATGGTGACAGCGTCGGAAGGGGCCTCACCCTTCACGATCTGCACTACCGAGGCCTCCTGCAGGATGCGCATCTCGCCGTCCACGACGGTGGGCTCCACCGTCGTGGAGGACACGACAGCGACGACGTCGGCCAGTTCGAACAGCCGCGCCGTGGCGCTGGAGGGATCGGCGGGGGACCGGGGCAGGAACACCGCTGCGATGGCGAGCACGAGGGCCAGGAGGCAGGCAGTGCCGACGATCGCCTGGATCCTGCGGCCCCGCGGGTCGGCGGGACCCGTCGGGGGAAGCGGTTGCACGGGCACCTGCTGCGGCGCCACCGCGGGGGCGCCGCTTCCGTCCAGGGGCCCGGACGCGGAAACGAGCCTCCGCTGGCTCCGCGCCAGGTCCTCCGCCGAGATCCTCCCCGCGGGGTCAGCGGCGGACAAGACGACGGCGAATGCCCCGGCCACGTTCGGTGACAGGGCCAGCCTGCGGGCGCAGTATTTCTCGATGTCCGGGAGCACGACCGCCTCGCGCCCGGCTACCAGTCCGGCGTGCTCGATGCTGAGCCCGTCCCAGCGGTGCAGGAGGAGGAGTTCGCGGTCCCCGGGCGAGAGGGAGACCAGCACGTCCTGTAGGTCGGGGTCACCTTCCACCCGCGGAGGAAGTGTCGGCGGAATGAACTGTTCGAGGGATCTCCGGGCGGCGGCAAGTGCAATAGTGCGCCGGACTCCGCGGTCGTCGGTTGCTGCGCCGGCCTGGCTCCGAACGCTCTCGTCGGCACCGCCGTCCTCTGCTTGAGTGTCCAGCTCCCGGACTGCCGCGAGCGCCGCCGCCGAGGCGAGCCGGTGGGAACGCGAGCGGCGAAAGGCGTACCGGTAGGCGTCGTCGTGCAGAGCCACCCGCGAACTCTCCGCCCACCGCATCCCGTACCCCCGCCGTCGTGCACCGCCCCGGATCACTCGCTGCCCGCCATGACACTTCGCCGAACTGGTAGTTGCCGGTCGGAACAGAAATAAATTGGGAGGGCCGTTGGTTCCCGCCTGTATGACTACATCACCACACCTTACGTTCCATGACGGCCACACCATCCCGCAGCTCGGGTACGGTGTGTGGCAGGTCGAGGACACCGTTGCCGAGGATGTCGTGGGCAGGGCCTTCAAGGCCGGCTACCGCCACATCGACACCGCCAGGATCTATGGGAACGAAGCCGGGGTGGGGCGCGCCATCGCCGCGTCGGGCCTGAGCCCCGAGGAAATGTTCATCACCACGAAGCTGTGGAACGCGGACCAGGGCTACGAGAGCACGCTCAGGGCGTTCGACGAGTCCATGGAGCGCCTCGGCCTGGAGACGCTCGATCTCTACCTGATCCACTGGCTGCAGCCAAAGCAGGGCAAATACCTCGACACGTGGAAGGCCTTCATCGAACTGCAGAAGCAGGGCCGGGTGAAGAGCATCGGGGTCTCCAACTTCACCGTCGAGGCCCTCACCGAGATCATCGACGAGACCGGTGTGGTCCCCGTGATCAACCAGGTCGAAACCCACCCGTACCTGAACCAGGCGGAGCTGCGCGCCTTCGAGGCGGAGAAGGGCATCCTGCACGAGTCGTGGTCGCCCATCGGCTCCGGCAAGGGACTGCTCGACGACGCCGTGCTGCAGGACATCGCTCAGAAGCGTAACGCGACGCCGGCCCAGGTGGTGCTTGCCTGGCACCTCGCCCTCGGCAACGTGGTGATTCCGAAGTCCGTGACCGAGTCGCGCATCATCGAGAACTGGGAGTCGATCGATGTCACGCTCGAGGACGAGGACATTGCAGCGATCGACGGACTGGACAAGGGTGCCGCGGGCCGCATCGGTGCCGATCCGGCGACCGCCGACTTTGCCTGAGTCCCAGTGGTCTTCCGATTGTGCAGCTGTGGTGGGTCCGTCACCGCGCGACCCGCCACACCTGCACGATCAAAGCCGAATAACATGAGGCCGCCCGCCGCTCGACCGAGGCAGCCAGCAGTCAACGCGATGGAACTGCGCCCATGTTCGGCGTGGAAGCTCACTTGTACCAGGCGCAGATCGACGAAGTGATCAGAGGTGACCTACCGGAAGGGGACGTCTGCATATCCTCGATGCGCGACCCCTGCGCCGGAACGGCATGTGGAGCCTCCTGCCAGAGTCGAACTGGCGACCTTCTCATTACGAGTGAGACGCTCTACCGACTGAGCTAAGGAGGCAATGCTTCCTGGTCCGGCCATCGGCAGCGGTCCAATCCACAAGCCGTAACTTTATAGGGCTTTCCGGCCCACGGTCAAAAGAGGCCACGAGAGGGCAGAGCGCCCCTCAGCAGCGCGCCCCGTCCTCGGGAACCGTCCCGTCGATGAAGTAGTCGTCCACGAGATCGAGGATGCACCCGTTCGACCTGCCGTACGCGGTATGGCCCTCGCCCTCCCAGGTCACGTGCACACCGGATTCCAGCTGCTCGGCGAGCGCCGTCGACCACGCGTAGGGTGTGGCAGGATCACCGGTGGTGCCGATGACGACGATCGGATCGGCGTCCGGCGCCCTCAGGGGTCCGGGCTCGAGGGCGGGCGGGTACTTCCACGGTGCGCATGTGACGCCGCCGTACGCGAGGAATTCCCCGAACGTCGGCGAGGCATCGATCAGGTCCTGCTCGTCCTCCCGCATCTGCGCCGGATCACTCGTCATCGGGTAGTCGAGGCAATTGACGGCGAGGAACGACGACGTCGCGTTGCCCGCGTAGCTGCCGTCCGACTGGCGTTCGGCGGAGAGATCCGCGAGGTAGAGCATGCTGGACGGGTCGCCGGCGAGGGCCGCGGTCACCGCCGCCGTCAGAGTGGGCCAGTTCCTGTCGTCGTAGAGCGGCAGGATGAAGCCCTGCACGAAGGTCGAGACCGGAACCCGCCGACCGTCGCTCGCCGTCAGGGGCTCACGCTCCACGCTGTCGAAGAGGGCCTGAATCTGCTGCACGCCGTCGTCGACCGACCCGGTGTACGGGCAGTCGTCGCCCGACTGGCAATCGGCGACGTAAGCGCGGACTGCGTTCTCGAAACCGATCGCCTGGCCCAGGGTGACGTCCTCGCTGCTGAGCGACGGATCGATGGCCCCATCGAGGACGAGGCGGCCAACCCGCTCGGGGAACAGACTGGCGTAGGTCGCTCCGAGCTGCGTCCCATAGGAGAAGCCGAGATAGTTCAGTTTGTCGTCACTGACCAGCGCACGCAGGATATCCATGTCCCGCGCCGCGGACTCGGTGTCCACGAATCCGAGCAGTTCACCGGTGCGTTCGGCGCACAGGTCCGCGTACTCCTGCGCGTCGGCGGTCAGCAGCGCCAGCAGTTCCTCCTCCGGGGCGTCTCCCGGATAGGCCTCCTGGCGGGCGGCGTCCTGTTCCTCGTCGGTGTAGCACTCCACAGCGCTTGAACGGTTCACCCCGCGCGGATCGAAACCGACGACGTCGTACGCCTCGCGCAGCCTCGCGCTGGTCACGGCGTCGAGCGAGTCCTTCACGATGCTGAAGCCGGACCCGCCGGGCCCGCCCGGATTGACCAGAATGGTTCCCTGCGCCTCTCCCGTGGCGTCCGAGCGGATCGCAGCGATGTCGATGCTGCTGCGTCCCGGGTCGTCGTAGTCCAGGGGCACTTCGATCGTGGCGCAGGAGAACGATTCCTCGCAGGCCTCCCACTGCACTTCCTGGGTGTAGAAGCCGCGAAGGTCCTCGGCCACGTCGCCGATCGTGGCGGGGTCGGCGGTCTGCACTCCGGTTGCGGGCGTCCCGGCGTTATTGTCGGGCGTGTAAAGGGTGCATCCGGACAAGGCGAGTACGACGGCGGTGGACGCCGCCGCCGTCGCCCGTGCGCGTCGGAGGCGCGAGCGTCGGTGCGCGGGCAGCGTGCCGGTCATGTATCGAGGTCCTTCCGGGACAGGAGGCTCACGGTCATCGCTTCGATCGCAAGGAGGGGAGACACATTGGTGCTAACGAGCCGCGTGCGGATTTCGTTGATCGTCTCGAGCCGAAGGAGCGTGTCCTCGGCGCTCTCCCTGCGGGCGAACTCCTCGAGTTCGCGCCGGAGGGGCTCGTTGACGAGACCCTGCCCGCTGGAGACCTGCAGCATCAGCACGTCCCGGTAGAAGGAGATGAGGTCGGTCAGCGCGCGATCGAAATAGTCGTTCCTGGACCTCTTGGCCCGCCGCGTCTGGTCTTCCTCGAGACGCCGGATCTGCGCACGCGTGGACGGCGGCAGGGTACCCGTCTCGGGGGCGCCGAGGGTCGCCAGCAGAGCGGTCCGCTCCTCGGCGTCACGCTGCTCGAACGAACTCTGCGCCTCCGCTTCCGCGAGCTTCACGAGATCCGCAGCGGCGCGCATGGCTCCGGCCACGGAGTGCAGCGTCAGCGGAAGGCGGACGATCTGGTTGCGGCGCTCCCGGGCGCCGTCGTCTGTGGCGAGCCTCTTCGCGATGCCGATGTGGCTCTGGGCGGCACGAGCGGCCGCTTCCGCCGTCGTGGGGTCGATGCCGTCGCGCGCCACGAGTAGGTCGGCGACGTCCTGGATGGGTGGAAGCCGGAGGCCCACGGACCGGCAACGGGAGCGAATCGTGACCAGCACGTCGCCCGGGCTGGGGGCGCAAAGCAGCCAGATCGTGCGCGGCGGGGGCTCCTCGATGGCCTTGAGCAGCACGTTGGTGCTGCGCTCCTGCATCCGATCGGCGTCCTCGACCAGGATGATCCGCCACCGGCCCGTCGACGGCTTGTCCTGTGCCTTCCGGACGAGCTCGCGCGCCTCCTCGATGCTGATGGTCACCTTCTCGGTGGTGACATTCGTGAGGTCCGCATGCGTTCCGGAGAGGACGGTGCGGCAGGCCTTGCAGCTGCCGCACCCGCGATCACCGAGGGCCTCGCGCTCGCACTGCAGGGCCGCAGCGAAGGCCCTGGCGGCGTTGGACCGGCCGGATCCGGGGGGACCGGTGAAGAGCCAGGCGTGGGTGGGGGCACCAGACTGCGCGGCACGCCGCAACTGCTCGACCACCTGCTCCTGCCCGCGCAGCTCCGCCCAGACGCCGGTCGAGGGAAGACCCTGCGTCAGGGTGGTCATGCTGATACCCGGGGAAGCGCCCCGAGGATGGCCCGGTGGAGTTCCTCCGGCGGTTCCGATGCGGACAGGACGAGGTACCTGCCCGGCTCCTCATGCGCCAGGTTCAGGAAGGCTGCCCGGATGCTGGCATGGAAGCCGTCGGGCTCGGACTCGAGGCGGTCCTCGACGGCGGCACCGGCGGTGCGGCGGCTGCGTCCCTCCGCCGGATCGACATCGAGGAGAACGGTGAGGTCCGGGCGGAGGCCGTCGGTGGCCCACAGGTTCATATCGAGGACGGCCCTCGTTCCGAGTCCGCGGCCGGCCCCCTGGTAGGCGACGGACGAGTCGATGTAGCGGTCGCACACCACGACGTCGCCGCGCTCGAGGGTGGGTACGATCACCTGCCCCACGAGGGCGGCCCGCGAGGCGGCGAACAGCAGGGCTTCGGTACGGGCATCGATGTCGCCGTGGCCGTGCTCGAGGACGAGGGCCCGCACTTTTTCCCCGATCGGAGTGCCGCCGGGCTCACGCGCGCGGACCACAGTACGGCCGCTCTGCTCCAGGGCCCGGCACAGGAGTGTCACCTGCGTCGACTTGCCGGCGCCGTCGCCGCCCTCGAGCGCGACGAAGAGGCCGGGAAGCCCGTGCGGTAGGGGATAGGTCACGCGCCAAGACTACCGAGTGCCGGTGACAGGTCCTGCCGGAAACTGGACGGCTGCGGACGGCTCGCATAAGATTACGTATCAAAAGGTGATGGGTTTGGTGCTGGAGGAGCAATGCGGACTACGGTAACCCTGGACGACAGCCTTGTTGCGGAGGCGCAGCGGCTCACCCAGATTCCGGAGCGCAGCGCACTGCTGCGCGAGGCGCTCTCCGCCCTGATTGCACGCGAGCACGCTCAGCGTCTGGCGCAGCTCGGCGGTTCGGACCCGGATGCCTCGGCAGGCAGCCGGCGTCGTCCGGCGTGACGCTGATTCTTGTCGACACCAGCGTCTGGATCGAGCACCTGCGCAGTTCCAGCACTACCCTGAGAGGTCTCCTGCGCGACAGCCTGGTGCTCACGCATGCCATGGTGGCCGGGGAGCTGGCGCTCGGCTACCTCGCGCAGCGCGAGACGTTCCTGCACTCCCTGACCGCACTTCCGCAGTCGACGTCGGCCATGGATGCGGAGGTACTGGCGTTCATCGAAGGTTGTCGCCTCTATGGGCGCGGCATCGGCTACGTGGACGCGCATCTCCTCGCCTCCACCCAGCTCACGCCCGGCGCCAGACTCTGGACGCGGGACCGCCGTCTGGCCAGCATCGCCAGTGAGGTCGGCGTCGCGTTCACGCCGTCGTCGGAGAATTGAAGAGGCCGAAGATTCCAGTGCCTCAGCGCGCGGCAGATCGTCCGGTGCAGCGCATCAGCCGGGCCTCGCAACTCGGTGCCGCGTGATGGAGCGCCGGCCCGCAGCTCAGACCGGCCGGGCGTGCGGCCCGGCAAGGTTCAGAGACGCGGATCCACCGGCTCTGATTCCATCGCCAGGACGCCGAATACCGCTTGGTGCACCCGCCAGAGCGGCTCGTCGGCGACGAATCTCTCGACCGCCTCGACCCCGAGGGCGTACTCCCGGAGCGCCATGGAGCGCTTGTGCCCGACGTCGCGGTCCCGGAGTCTCGTGAGATTCGCGGGCTCGAGGTAGTCGGGGCCGTAGATGATGCGCAGGTATTCGGCTCCGCGCACCTTGATGCCCGGCTGTGCCAGGGAACGACCTCCGCGGGCCAGACCCTCGGTCGGCTTGACGACCATCCCTTCTCCGCCGGCAGCGGTGAGTGCCTCCCACCACGCGATCGCAGCATCCTCGGACTCGGGAGAGTTCAGGTCGACGTCGATACGGCGGGTGCGGCGGATCAGCACCTCGTCGGCATCGGCAAGCCTGTCGGCGACGGCCAGGTGCCACGCGTGATCGCGACCGAGGTGGCTGGCGCGCTCGGAGGCCAGCAGCTGGAACGGTGCGAGCTGCACGCCGTCCAGACCAGACCGTGGCTGGCTGTACCGCCGATATGACTCCCGATAGGCCTCGGCGTTCGCGGCGCGACGCCTGGTCCGGTCGAGCAGGTCACCGACGTCCACGCCGCGGAGGGCTGCGGTCTCGAGGATCAGCGTGGCAGCCGGAAGCGCTGACGTGGCGGCCGCTGCCACGCTGGCGTATTGCTCCCGGATCATTGCCTCGGCTTTGAGTGACCACGGCAGCAGCTCGGCGTCGAACAAGAGCCAGGACGCCTTCTGTTCGGTCCAGAGCCCGGCGTTCTCGGTGGTGCGATCGAGCCGGAGCAGGAACTCTTCTGTGGTCGCCTCGTCGAAGAACGGACGGCCCGTGCGGGTGTAGACCGCGCCGCGCCATCCGTCCCGCGCCCCGAATCGCGCGGGATCGCGGGTCAGCAGCACGACCGCTCGGGATCCCATGTGCTTTTCTTCGCAGATCAGCCGGGTCAGGCCCTCGCGACGGTACGCAGCAAAAGCCTCCGCCGGGTGCTCGAGGACGTCGTCGCGCGCCGATACCGGTGGCGGACTCATGGTCGGAGGAAGATACACGAGGCGACGAGGATCGGTGGCGAACCGGCTCATGACCTCGAGTGCCCCGGCCGCGTTGTCCTCGCGGATTCCCACCTTGCCGAATGCTCTCGTTTCGATGACCTGCTTGCCGAGGACGTCATCGATCCGCAGGAGCCCGGACTCGCGCCGCCGTCCGCCGTGAGGGGCGTCGTCGCCGGCTGCCGGGCGTGCCAGTGGCACGGTCGGCTGGTACCAAACCTGTTCGGCCGGGACGTCGACGACCTCCTTCTCCGGGAATCGGAGCGCGCTGAGCTTTCCCCCGAAGACGCAGCCGGTATCGAGGCACATCGTGCCGTTGACCCACTCCGCTTCGAGCGTCGGCACGTGACCGTAGAGCACGGTCGCACGGCCGCGGTACGCCTCGGCCCAGGGCAGTCGCACGGGCAGGCCGAATTCGTCGGTCTCGCCGGTGGTGTCACCGAACAGGGCGAATGAACGCACGCGGCCAGAGGCCCGCCCGTGGTATTTCTCGATCAGCCCGGCGTGCGCCACGACGAGTCGGCCGCCGTCCAGCACCAGGTGAGAGACGAGGTCCCGACAGAACCGCAGGACGTCGCGCCGGAACAGGTCCGGCTCAGCCGACAGCTGCGACAGTGCCTCAGCCAATCCATGGCTCGTCTGCACTTTCTTGCCGTCAAGGGCGCGCACCAGTTTCGCCTCGTGGTTGCCGGGCACGGCAAGCGCGTTGCCCGCGGTGACCATACCCATCACGAGCCGCAGTACACCGGGGGTATCCGGGCCGCGGTCGACGAGGTCGCCCAGGAAGATGGCGTGGCGACCCTCCGGGTGTGCAGCGTCGACCGGTCGTCCCTCGGAATCGCGGGCCACCACGTACCCAAGCTTCTCCAGGAGCGTCTCGAGCTCGGACCGGCAGCCGTGCACATCGCCGATGGCGTCGAACGGGCCGTGCTCCTCGCGGCGGTCGTTCAGCAGGGGCTCGCGCACAATCTCAGCGGCGGCGATCTCGTCGACGCCCGACAGCACGTGAACGCGCCGGAACCCCTCCTTGCCGAGGTGCTTCAGGGATCGCCGGAGCTGGTCGTGCTGACGCTTCACCACAGCGGCGCCGAAGGTGCGGTCGGGTCGCGCTGCGTTGCGCTCGACGCACACACCCTGCGGCACGTCGAGGACGACGGCGACGGGTAGTACGTCGTGCTCGCGGGCGAGCGTTACGAGAGAGCGGCGCGCCTCGGGTTGGACGTTGGTGGCGTCGATGACGGTCAGCAGTCCCGCGTCGAGGCGCTTGCCGGTGACGAAGCGGAGCGCTTCGAAAGCGGCCGGCGTCGACGACTGGCGGTTCTCGTCGTTGGACACCAGCCCGCGGAAGAAGTCGCTCGACAGCGTTTCGAAGGGACCGAAGTGCGCGGCCGCGAACGTCGACTTCCCGGACCCGGAAGCGCCGACGAGCAGGACGAGCGACATGTCCGGGATGGGCAGGCGGGTCATCGGTCGGTTGCCTTTCGGAAGAGTGCGAGCTGGGTGGGTGAACCGAGATCCGGGTGGACGTCGCCGACGGTGCGGTACTCGACTGAATACCCGTTCCGGGCGGCAACGCTCTCCGCCCACGCACTGAACTCGGCCCGCGACCATTCGAACCGGTGGTCAGCATGCCGGAACGCGACCGCGGGCAGAAAGTCGAACAAAAGGTTGTACTCGCTGTTCGGTGTGGTCAGGATGACCGACTGAGGGGTCGCGGCGCCGAACACGGACGACTCCAGGGCGGGTAGGCGTTCCGGGTCGAGGTGCTCGATGACCTCCATCAGCACCACGGCGTCGAGGCCCGCGATGCGGTCGTCCTGATATGTCACCGATGACTGCAGCAATCGCACCCTCGCGCGTTGCCGATCACTGGCCTCGCGGAGGTTGAGTGCTCGGTCAGCCCGGGCCAGAACACTCGCGGAGACGTCGGTGCCGATGACGGTCGTGAAGACGGGATCCACGAGCAAGCGCCTGAGCAGTGCGCCCTCACCGCATCCGACGTCGGCGACCGTGCGCGCTCCGACGTCGCGAAGAGCGCCGAGCACCGCCTCAGCTCGTTGCGGGGCCAGCGGTGTCGAAAGCGCAACGTCGGTCTCGTGCGCCGCGTCCGTGGCCGGGATGTCATCGAGTGCGCCCAGCCGGGCCGACGCGGCCAGCAGCTCCACCGCCTCCTCGACCATCGGGCGCTGGTGCGCGAGGTAGCGGCGGGTGATGAGCTCCCGCTTCGGGTGGTCCGGCAACCACCCTTCTCCGGCCCGGAGGAGCTTGCCGACCTCGTCCTCGGACACCCAGTAGTGCTTCGCGTCATCGAGAACGGGGAGCAGGACGTAGAGATGACGAAGAGCCTCGCCCAGCCGGACGTCGCCCCGCAGGAGGAGGTTGACGTACGGTGACGCGCCCCACACGGGGAACTCCGGATCGAGCGGTATCACCGTCTCCTCGACCTCCCAACCGAGCGGCTCGAACAGCTGCGAGACAAGTCCGTCGGAATCGCGACCCCGTGTGGGCAGGGCAGCGACCGTCATCTCCAGAGGCAGCTCCGACGCGGCGAGTTCCGGGAATGAGTCGCTGGTGCCGTTCATCGCGGTGCGGAACACCTGTCCGAGAGCGACGGCAACCATCGACGACGAGGCGTAGGGCCGATCATTCACATACCGTGCGAGCGTGGCCGAGTCGCTTCCACGGAAACGCCTGTTCCGCACCAGACCGATCGGATCGACCTCGAGCAGCATCGCCACGGTGCAACGTTCCTCGGACACCTCGGGGTAGAACACGTGCGCCGTGCCCACGCTCAGCGGGAATGCCTGCGCTCGATCAGGGTGCTTGTGGAGCAGGTGGCTCAGGTTCGACGCCTTGGGCGCGGTAGAGGTGACGGTGACAAGCACGCAGCTCCTTCGCTCGGGATGGACGGTCGCTGACCAGTATAATCAGGCGGCTTCTGGGACGGGCCCCACCGCTCTCGCTGCGGTGGACCTGACGGACACGCCGTGCTCCGATTCTGCTACGAGGACGTGATGTTCAAGCCGGAGGAGGTCCTCGCTACCGTCTTTTCAGTGCTCGGAGGCCGGACCGTCCGTTGATCCGGATGACGCTTTTCTCACGGGTTTACTGGCGCAAGGTCCCGGATAACCGGCGTGTCGCGGTCCGACACTCCATTTCGTCCAGTAAACCCGTGCGAGAAGCAACGCAGGCAAGGGCGAACTACTCTGATCCCATGACCGAGCCGCACCTGCAGTACGCCGACCTCGCCCCAGACACCCTCACGGTCGCCGCGGGCCGGCCGCCCCGCGAGCACGATGCACCCGTCAATGCGCCCATCGTCCTGACCTCCACCTACCACGAGACGAGGATTCCCGAGCCGGGGGACCGCATCTACGCCCGCGGCTCGAACCCCACCTGGGATCCCTTCGAGGAGGCCCTCGGCGCCCTCGAAGGCTCGGACCTGCAGGCCCTCGTCTTCGGCTCGGGGATCGGAGCAGCGGCTGCGGCGCTGTCCCTCGTGCCCCCCGGGGGAGCGGTGGTCATGCCGCGTCACGCCTACGCCGGCTCGCTGAGCCTCGCCGCCGGCCTCGCCGCCCAGGGCCGCTTCGAACTGCGCACCGTTGACATCGCGGACACCGCGGCCGTGCTCGCCGACCTCGACGCGCTCGCCGAACGGCTCGACGCCAGCCAGGTGATGCTGTGGCTCGAAAGTCCCACGAATCCGATGCTCGAGGTCGCCGAACTCGCTGTGCTCACCGAGGCCGGCCACGCAATCGGCGCCGTCGTCGTCGCGGACAACACCTTCAACACCCCCATCGTCCACCGGCCGCTCGAGGCCGGCGTCGACGTCGTGCTCCACTCGGTTACCAAATGGCTCTCCGGTCATTCCGACGTCGTCCTCGGTGCGCTGGTCACCGCGGACGCCGGTCTGCGTGACCGGCTGCTGATGCACCGCACCCTGCACGGAGCTATCGCTGGTCCGTTCGAGGTGTGGCTCGCGCTGCGCGGGCTGCGGACCCTCGCGCTGCGGATGGAGCGGAGCCAGGCTACCGCCTCCTCGCTCGCGCACCGGCTCGCCGACCACCCAGCAGTCCGTCATGTGCGCTACCCCGGCCTGCCATCGGACCCCGGTCATCAGCGCGCAGCCGCGCAGTTCAGAGGTTTCGGCGGCATCGTCAGCATCGAACTCGAAAGCGTCGCCGTGGCTGACGCGCTCGTCGCAGCCGTGCGTCTGTGGCTGCCGGCCACCTCCCTCGGCGGCGTCGAATCGCTGATCGAACGACGACGGCGCCAGCGCGCCGAGCCCGCGACCGTCCCCGAGACGCTCGTGCGCCTGTCCGTCGGTATTGAGAACGCCGAGGATCTCTGGGCGGACCTCGACCAGGCGCTTCGGCGGGCAGTGGGCGGACCCGACACCGAGCTCTGACCCGGTGAGCTGAGGAGGCCGCTCACGGCAGGTCGCCGTCGGGGCGGACGGTGCGATGTCAACGGCGCTCAGCGTCAGCCGGGCCAGCTAAGCTGGGCTCGTGCAACTCGTCCTCCTGATCCAGCAATACCTCTACCTCGCGCTCGGCTTCATCGCCCTGGGCATTGAAGTGTGGGCCCTGGCCGACTGCGTGCGGCGTCCCGGTACGGCCTTCGAGGGCGCCTTCAAGCGCACCAAGGGGTTCTGGCTCGCGCTGACCGGCGGCGCCGTCCTCGTGGGTCTGCTGTCGGCGCTCAGTTCGCTGAACGGGCTCGGAGGCTTCAATCTCTTCCAACTGGTCGCCGTCATCGCGGCGTGCGTGTACCTAGCTGACGTGAAACCCGCGGTCAGCCAGACGTCCGGTCGAGGTGGCAACTCGGGGCCGTACGGTCCCTGGTAAGCCTGCCCGGGGGCGGGCCGCCCGGCGTCCCACGCCACCGAGATTCCATCGAAGAACCGGCATGACCGGCGACGGCCGATACGGCAGACTGGGAGTCATGACCTACACATTGATCCTGCTGCGCCATGGGCAGAGCGAGTGGAATGAGAAGAACCTCTTCACCGGCTGGGTGGATGTCGCCCTCACACCGAAGGGCCGTGAGGAAGCCGCCCGTGGCGGTCGTCTGCTGGTCGAGGCAAAAATTTTACCAGACATCGTCTACACCTCCCGGCAGAAGCGGGCGACCATCACGGCGAACCTTGCCCTCGAGGCCGCGGACCGCACGTGGATCGACGTGAAGCGCAGCTGGCGGCTCAACGAGCGCCACTACGGCGTGCTGCAGGGCAAGGACAAGGCCCAAACCCTTGCCGAGTTCGGTGAGGAGCAGTTCATGGAATGGCGCCGGTCCTATGACACCCCGCCTCCGCCACTGGAGGACTCCAGTGAATTCTCGCAGGCCAGCGACCCCCGCTACGCTGATCTGGGCAACGACCTTCCGCGCACCGAGTGCCTGAAGGACGTCCTGGATCGATTCCTGCCGTACTGGGAATCTGACATCGCCGTCGACGTCAGGGCCGGCAAAACTGTCCTGGTCACGGCCCACGGGAACTCCCTGCGCGCCCTCGTGAAGCACCTCGACGGCATCAGCGACAAGGACATTGCCGCGCTGAACATCCCCACCGGGATTCCGCTCGTGTACGAGCTCGACGAGAACCTCGAACCGGTGAAGGCCGGCGGGACCTACCTCGACCCCGACGCCGCCGCTGCCGCCATTGAAGCGGTCGCGAACCAGGGCAAGCACTAGCTCCCACCGGTACGGACAGAACGACGGCGGTCCCCCCAGGGCCGCCGTCGTTCTGTGTCTGCCGTTCTGTGTCTGCCGTAGGACGCGTCAGTTCAGTGGAGCGCTCGGCTGCCATTCGCCGGTGACGAGGTAGGTCACCTTGCGGGCCACCGAGACGCCGTGGTCCGCGAAGCGTTCGTAGTAGCGGCTGGCGAGCGTCACGTCGACGGTGGTCGGAGCGCTTTCCTTCCAGTTCCCGGCCGCGACCGCCCTGAACACGCCAGCGTGCAGTTCGTTCACCCGGGCGTTGGCCGCGCCGATCTCATTGCCCAGATCCAGGTTGCGAGTCTCCAGAAGTTCGGTGACCTTGGCCGCGATCTGCACGTCCAGGTCGGCCAGCTCGTCGAATGTCGGGCGGATGCTGTACGGGATCACGTTCGCCGGGAAGCGTAGGCGCGCGAGCTGCGCGACGTGGCGGGCCAGATCGCCCATCCGCTCGAGGGACGCACTCATCCGCAACGCTCCGACGATCATGCGGAGATCGGAGGCCACGGGCCCCTGCAGGGCCAGGATGTCGATCGCCCGCTCGTCCAGGGCGTTCTGGAGGAAGTCGATGCGGGCATCTGCGGCGATGACGTCCTGCGCAAGCTCCGTGTCGGCGCTCTGGAAAGCGCTGTTGGCTTTCTTGATGGCCTCGGATACCAGCTGAGAGATCTCGATCAGCTCCTCGCCGATCTGGTGTAGCTCGGCCTGAAAAACCTTACGCACGTGGGCGTCCTCCCATGGAAGTTCTGAATTCAACCGTGTTCACAGTTCTGCCGACGACCCTTCCAGCCGACGGTGAACAGTTGCTCCGTTTTAGGTGAACGTTAGTTGAACCCCTCGGCCATTGCCACCGGATCGGGCGGGGCCGGAAATCCCAGAGCATAAGCTATCTCCGTGGACCCTCTTTCCCTGACGCTCCTGGCCGGGCTGGTAGGCCTGGCCCTCGGTGTGGGCGGAATGGCGGCGTTCCGGGCCAGCGAGGCGCAGCGGCTTCGCCTCCTTTACGAGGACGAGCCTTCCCTGCCCGACGGCGCGGCGGAAGTCCTCTCGATTATCGGGCGCGCCTACGTGATCCTGGACGCAGTGGACGGCGTCGTCCGGGCCAGTCCCGCCGCGTACGCCTTCGGCCTCGTCCGCGGGCACACCGTAGTCCACTCCGAACTCCTTGAACTCACCGCCCGAGTGCGCCGCGACGGAGTCATCGAGCAGAAGCAGCTCGAACTTCCGCGCGGTCCGCTCGGACAGGGAACGATCGTCGTCCAGGCGCGCGTCGCCGCCCTCGGGACCGAGTACATCCTGATCCTTGCGGACGACCGTACGGAAATCACCCGGACCGAGGAGATCCGCAACGACTTCGTCGCGAACGTCTCCCATGAGCTGAAGACGCCGGTGGGCGCCATCTCCCTCCTCGCCGAGGCGATCGACGACGCCGCTGAGGACGAGGTCGCCGTGCGCCGCTTCGCTCAGCGGATGCACAAGGAATCCGGCAGGCTCTCCGCCCTGGTGCAGGACATCATCGAACTCTCCCGGCTGCAGGGGGCCGACGTCGTCCGCCGCGGCAAGGCCGTGGATGTCAACTCGGTCATCTCGGAGGCCGTGGACCGCAACAAGCTTCCCGCCGAAAGCAAGCAGATCGAGATCGTCGTCGGCGGCTCCGTGACCGCGCCCGTCTACGGAGACCGCGAGCTCCTGATGACCGCATTCCGCAACCTCATCGACAACGCCATCCGCTATTCGCCCGAGGGGACCCGCGTCGGCGTCGGCCTGCGGTCGAGGGATGGACTCGTCCAGGTATCAGTGACGGATCAAGGCACCGGCATCACGCCCGAGGAGCAGGAACGCATCTTCGAGCGGTTCTACCGGATCGATGCCGCGAGGTCGCGCCAGACCGGCGGCACGGGCCTCGGTCTCAGCATCGTCAAGCATGTGGTCTCCAACCACGGCGGCGAGGTGACGGTCTGGTCGCAGGCCGGCCAGGGCAGTACCTTCACGGTCCGCCTCCCGGAAATGGAGGGAGCGCCCGAGGACGAGGTCCCGGCCAGTGCCCCCCTCGCCGATGCTGCCGGGGCGACGACGCAGCGAGCGGACCGGAAGTCAGGGAAAAAGGGCGGCAGCGCCGTCCACGAGCAGGGAGTCAAGGCGTGAGCCGAATTCTGATCGTCGAGGACGAGGAGTCGTTCAGCGACCCATTGTCCTACCTCCTCGGCAAGGAAGGCTTCGAGGTGTCCGTGGTGGACAACGGGCTCGATGCCATCACCGAGTTCGACCGCTCCGGAGCGGATCTCGTTCTGCTGGACCTCCAACTTCCGGGCCTGTCCGGCACGGAGGTCTGCCGGCAGCTGCGCCAGCGCTCCAGTGTTCCCGTCATCATGCTGACGGCCAAGGACGCCGAGATCGACAAGGTGGTGGGCCTGGAGCTCGGCGCCGATGACTACGTCACCAAGCCGTACTCCTCACGGGAGCTCGTGGCCCGGGTCCGGGCAGTCCTGAGGAGGCAGGGGGACCCCGAAGAGCTTGTTGCGAACACCATCCAGGCTGGCCCGGTCCGAATGGACATCGAGCGGCACGTCGTGAGCGTCGACGGCGAGCAGGTCGCCCTACCGCTGAAGGAGTTCGAGCTGCTCGAGATGTTGCTGCGTAACTCGGGCCGGGTGCTTACCCGGGGCCAGCTGATCGACCGCGTCTGGGGATCGGACTATGTCGGCGACACCAAGACACTCGACGTCCACGTCAAGCGGCTGCGCAGCAAACTCGAACCGGACCCCTCGATTCCGCGCTACCTCATCACGGTCCGGGGCCTGGGTTACAAATACGAGCCGTAAGGGCGGGTGCTTACTCGCCCTCCTCCGCTTCCTCGGTGGTAGCGGGTTCGACCGGACGTTCCGTGTACCCGCCGGGTACGAATTCGCGGTATTCCGCCAGTGTTCCGTCGAGGACCGGCACCCGGTAAGTGGCCGCCTCGCCGCCCTCGACCTCGAAGTCGACCTCCAGCAGGGAGCCGGGAATGTCCTCGAGCCCTAGGAGGGTTCCGTCGTCCGCAGTCTCCTCCTCGAAGCGGAACTCGCCCTGTCCGTCGATGGTGATGCTTGTGGACGCGCTGCCGACGCTGATCGACAGCTCGACCGGCTCGTCGCCGGTGTTGAAGACGGTGCCCACGAAGCGGCCCTCGGTCCCATCGTCTCGGCCGACGATCAGGAGATTGCGCAGCAGCACCGGTCCGACGTCCTCCACGATGCCGTCCGACGGGGCATACTGCCTCGTCGTCGATTGTTCACTGGTAAAACTGCAGCCGGACAAGCCCAGCATCACCAGCACGAAGCCGCCGGCAACGGCCCTCCGCACGACGTTCTTCGGTGCACAATTCACAGCACAAACTCCTGGGGTTCAACAGGTGGGACAGATCGGTCATCCGGAGCGGACCTGTCGGACAGACTATCTGCAACACCGTCGGATCGTGGTGTTGGTTTCGGGGCCGGCGGTGACCCGAATCACTAAAAGTGCTCCTCGTCAAGAGGCGCAGCCCCGCCAATTTGGCCTGTTTCGGCCGCCTGACCTGCGAAAACGCGCCTCCGGCGTGTCGTTACCGTGATAAACTGACTGGCGGGAAAGGGGAAAGTCCACATGGTTTTTGAGGTCGGCGAAACAGTTGTTTATCCTCACCACGGCGCAGCGAAGATCGAGGAGATCAAGATGCGCGTCGTCAAGGGCGAAGAGAAGATGTATCTCAAGCTCAAGGTGGCACAGGGTGACCTGACGATAGAAGTACCAGCAGAGAACGTTGACCTCGTGGGGGTGCGCGACGTGGTGGGCAAGGAGGGTCTCCAACATGTGTTCGAGGTTCTCCGGGCCGAGTTCACCGAGGAGCCCACCAACTGGTCGCGCCGCTACAAGGCGAACCTCGAGAAGCTTGCGTCGGGTGACGTCATCAAGGTCGCAGAAGTTGTCCGCGACCTCTGGCGCCGCGACCATGACCGCGGGCTGTCCGCCGGAGAGAAGCGGATGCTCGCGAAAGCGCGCCAGATCCTCGTTTCCGAACTGGCGCTCGCGGAGAAGACCGACGAAGAGAAGGCGGCAAGCGTTCTCGACGAGGTCCTCGCCTCCTAGGAGTTGCACCGGATGCGAAAAGAGGGGCCTCGGGTCCCTCTTCCCTGTTACCTGCCGTAGGGTGACGGGGTGTCTGCGCTCCAATACCAACGTCCCGAATCCGGCCGCGCCGGGGTTGTCCTCGTGGCCGCTGGTTCCGGGCAGCGGCTCGGACGGAACATGCCGAAGGCGCGCGTCCCCTGCGGCGGACGCGTCCTCCTCGAACATGCACTGGACGCCGTCATCGCCTCCAGTGTCGCCTCGGTCGTCGTGGTGGTGCTGCCGGCCGACGACGCGCTGCTCGCTGCAGTCGTCGAACGGGCCGCGGACCTCACCGGCAGCAGGACGCCCGCTGTCCGGATCATGAGCGTGGCCGGGGGTGCAACGCGAACAGCGTCCGTCCGTGCAGGTCTCGGTGCCATGCCGGCGTCGGTCCGCGTGGTCCTCGTCCACGATGCAGCCCGCGCACTGACGCCGACAGCGGTCTTCCAGCGTGTTGCCGCAGCCGTTCAGGACGGGGCGACGGCGGTCGTCCCCGTTGTTCCAGTGGTGGACACCGTCAAGATCGTGGACCGGAACATCGTGGTGTCGACGCCGGACCGGTCCACCCTGCGTGCCGTGCAGACGCCGCAGGGATTCGACGTAGCCCGCCTGCGCGCGGCACATGCCGGTAACGGAGCCCTGGACCCGACCGTCACCGATGACGCCACGTTGATGGAATCGCTCGGCGCCGTCGTGCACGTCGTGGAGGGGGATTCGCTCGCCTTCAAGATCACCACGCCCCTTGATCTCGTGATCGCAGAGGCCGTGCTTGCCGCGCGGCCTGCTGGCGACCTGCCCATCACAACGCCCTGAACAACAACCCCCTGAACTACAACGCCGTGAACGATCGCCGAACAGCAGGAGCAGCCGTGTACCTGAGTGAGCACAATCACCTTCCCCGCACCGGGATCGGAGTGGACGCCCACGCCTACGCTCCCGAGGATGCGCCCGCCCCGCTGTGGCTCGCAGGGCTACTGTGGGAGGGCGAGCGCGGCCTGTCCGGTCACTCCGACGGGGACGCCGTGGCCCACGCGGCAGCCGACGCCCTGTTCTCCGCTGCCGGAGTGGGCGATCTCGGAACCCACTTCGGAACGGACCACCCAGAGCACGCCGGTGCGTCCGGCCACACCCTGCTGTCGGCAGCCGCAGCGATCGTCCGGCAGGCCGGCTTCGACATCGGCAACATAGCCGTCCAGCTGATCGGCAACCGGCCGAAGTTCGGGCCGCGGCGTGCCGAGGCGGAGGCCGTCCTGTCCGACGCCGCCCAGGCTCCGGTCAGCATCTCCGCCACGACCACGGACGGGCTCGGCCTCACCGGTCGGGGAGAGGGCGTTGCCGCCATCGCCACCGCCGTCGTCGTGCGGTCTGGTTCGCGCCCAACGGGTGCCCCCGCGTAAACCCGGGAGCGGGCGCCGGGTAATCTGGATCGGTGAGCCTGCGATTCTATGACACCGCCCGCGCCGAGGTGCGCGCCTTCGAGCCCCTCGAACCGGGCCGGGCGAGCCTCTACTACTGCGGTGCCACGGTCCAGGGCATGCCCCACGTCGGCCACGTGCGCTCGGCGATCGCATTCGACCAGCTGACGCGTTGGCTCCAAGCGCGGGGTCTGCGGGTCACAGTCGTTCGGAACGTAACGGACATCGATGACAAGATCCTCGCGAAGTCGCAGGAATCCTTCCTCGACGGTGCCGGCGGAGACGACCCGTCGGTGGTGCCGAAGGAGCCGTGGTGGGCATTGGCCTACCGGTTCGAGCAGGAGTTCCACCGCGCCTACGCGGCCCTCGGCGTCCAACTGCCCACCTACGAGCCACGTGCCACCGGCCAGATTCCCGAGATGCAGGCCCTCATCCAGCTCCTGATCGACCGCGGTCATGCTTACCCCGCCCTGGATGGCTCCGGCGACGTCTACTTCGACGTGCGGTCCTGGCCCGCCTACGGCAGCCTGACGCGGCAGCATATCGACGACATGCAGGCGGCGTCCGACGCCGACCCCCGGGGCAAGAAGGATCCGCGGGACTTCGCGCTGTGGAAAGGATCCAAGGACACCGATCCCGCCACCGCGGCATGGTCCAGCCCCTGGGGCACCGGGCGCCCGGGCTGGCACCTCGAATGCTCGAGTATGGCCACCAGATACCTGGGCACGGAGTTCGACATCCACGGCGGCGGGCTGGATCTGCGCTTCCCCCACCACGAGAACGAAATGGCGCAGTCCCAGGCCGCCGGACACGCCTTCGCGCGGTTCTGGATGCATAACGGCATGGTGACCTACGGCGGCGAGAAGATGTCGAAGTCCCTCGGCAACACGGTCACCCCCCAGGAGATGATCGACGCCGCCGGGCCGCGCGTGGTGCGCTACTACCTCGGCCAGGCCCACTACCGCTCGGTGCTCGACTACCGGGAGACATCCCTGCAGGAGGCGGCGGCTGCCGTCGCCCGCATCGACGGGTTCATCAGCAAGGCGGCGGCGCGGGTGGGAACTCCCGCCTCCGGACCAGCCAGCGCCATCGATGTGCCCTCCGCGTTCGCCGACGCCATGGACGACGACCTCAATGTGCCGCAGGCTCTCGCCGTCCTCCACACCACCGTCCGGGCCGGCAACACCGCGCTCGCGGCCGGGGACGACGGCGGCACCAGGGCCAGCCTGGCCGCCGTCGTCGCCATGACCGCGCTCCTCGGGCTCGACGACGCCGTCCAGCCTGCCGCGTCGGGCGGGGCGGACGCCGGTTTGGCGCAGGCTCTGGACGAGCTCGTCACGGATCAGCTCGCCCAACGCAGCGCCGCCCGGAGCTCGCGGGAGTGGGCGCGGGCGGACGCCATCCGTGATGCGCTGGCAGCCGCGGGAATCGCCATCGAGGACTCGGTGGACGGCACCCGTTGGTCGCTGTCAAAAGGCTAGGCCGGCCCTCGCGGAAGCGCTGGCTGCGCGCCGCGTAAACTGGAAGCGATTCTTCTTCTATATAAAGGTGTTTTTCCATGGCCACTCACGGACGTCCAGGCGCGGTTCGCAAAATGAAAAAGGGCCCCACCATCGGCACCGGTGGACACGGACGGAAGTCGCTCGAGGGCAAGGGCCCCACTCCGAAGGCGGAGGACCGCCCGTACCACAAGGCCTACAAGAGCAAGGATCTGTCCGAGCGCTCAGCCGCGAAGCGCGGGGGTGGCAGGAGCGCCGGCACCGGGCGGACCAAGGGAAAAGCCGCCGAGGAGGTCGTGACGGGCCGCAACTCGGTCGTCGAAGCCCTGCGTGCCGGCATCCCCGCCAAGGCCCTCCACGTCGCCATCCGGGTCGAGATGGACGACCGCGTGCGCGAGTCCCTGAAGATGGCCGCCGAGCGCGGCATCCCGGTGATGGAGACCGGCAAGCCCGAACTCGACCGGATGACCGACGGCGCGGTCCACCAGGGTCTCATGCTGCAGATTCCCCCGTACGAGTACGCGGATGCGCTCGACCTCGTCGACGAGACCATCGAACGCTACCGGCGCGGCCACATCGGCAACGCGCCCCTGTTCATCGCCCTCGACGGCATCACCGACCCCCGCAACCTCGGCGCCATCATCCGTTCAGCGTCAGCCTTCAGCAGCCACGGTGTCATTGTGCCCGAGCGCCGCTCGGTCGGCGTGACGGCGTCGGCCTGGAAGACCAGCGCCGGGGCGGCTGTGCGCGTTCCGGTCGCCCGCGTGGGCAACCTCAACTCGGCGCTCAAGTCGTTCAAGGACAGGGGGATCTTCGTCCTCGGACTCGACGGTGACGGCGATGTCTCGCTGCCCGAGCTGTCCCTTGGTCGTGACCCCATCTGCATCGTCGTCGGGTCCGAGGGCAAGGGGCTGTCCCGGCTCGTCAGGGAGAACTGCGACCAGATCGTGTCCATCCCCATCGACTCGGCCATGGAATCGCTCAACGCGTCGATGGCGGTGGGTATCACGCTGTATGAAGTCTCCCGCCAGCGGGCAGTGTGATCCCTCCAGTCATGACAGATTGTGCACAGACCCTTCCGCGCGCATCCCGCGAGTTCCCCCTCGGCCTCCAGACCATCGCGGGACCCCAGGACCGGGGTGCCCACGTCAATGCCGCCGTGTGGGCGCCCGCCGTCGGCTCCATGGACGTCCACTGGCAGTGTGACGATGGAACGTGGTCCTCGGAGACCCTCGTGGGGCTCGACGGCGGCGTGCACCACGGCGTCGTCGGTCCGTTGGTGCCCGGGACGCTCTATGCCTTCTGGCCCACGGGCCAGGCCCTGCCGGGTGCGCCGGGAACTGCCCAGTTGCTCCTCGATCCCTATGGCCGGGCCGTGGAGGTCATCGACTTCGAAACCGGGGCGGATGATTCGACGTCGCGTGCCTACTACTCCGTCTTCCTCGAGCACGAGTTCGACTGGGGAACCAGCGAGCGCCCCCGCACTCCCTGGCGCGAAACCGTCATCTACGAGGCCCACGTCAAGGGCCTGACGAAACTCCATCCCGACGTGCCCGAGGCCCTCCGCGGCACCTACGCAGGGCTGGGCCACCCGGTCATGGTCGGGTATCTCCGCGATCTCGGCATCACTGCCGTCGAGCTCCTGCCCGTGCACTTCCACCTCGACGAGCCGCACCTCGAGCCGCTCGGTCTCAGCAACTACTGGGGCTACTACACGATCGGCTTCTTCTCCGCGCATGCCGAGTACGCCACGGCCGCGGCGCGGGCGTCCGGCCCCAAAGCGGTCCTCGACGAGTTCAAGGGGATGGTCAGGGCCCTGCATCAGGCGGGTCTCGAGGTCATCCTGGACGTCGTCTACAACCACACCGCGGAGGGCGAGCAGGACCAGCCCGCACTCTGCTGGCGCGGACTGGGCGATCAGCACTACTACCGGCGCGACGACCACGGCCGCTACGTCGACACCACCGGTTGCGGCAACAGCCTCGACTTCTCGGAGCCCCGGGTGGTGGAGTTCGCGCTCGACTCGCTGCGGTACTGGGTCGAGGAATGCCACATCGACGGCTTCCGCTTCGACCTCGCGGTGACGCTCGCACGCGACGAGCACAACTCCTTTACCCCCCGGCATCCTTTCCTGGTCGCAGCCGGCGCCTCGAAGGCGCTGCGCGGGACCAAACTCATCGCGGAGCCTTGGGACCTGGGGCCGAACGGCTGGCAGACGAGCCGGTTCCCCGTCGGCTGGGCGGAGTGGAACGACGGCTTCCGCGACACTGTCCGCGACTTCTGGCTGCGCGACATCGCCTCCATTGCCAGCGGTGGCGTGGGGGCTTCCCCCGCGCGCCTCGCCGGTTGCCTGGCAGGTTCGACCGACACCTTCGCCGCGTCCGGTCGGGGCCCCCTGGCGTCCATCAACCTGGTCACGGCGCACGACGGCTTCACGCTCGCGGATCTGACGGCTTACGAGCGCAAACACAACGAGGCCAACGGCGAGGGCAATCGCGACGGTCACAACGACAACCGCAGCTACAACCACGGTGCCGAGGGCCGCTCGGAGGACGAGGCCATCCTCGCAGCCCGGGAGCAGAGCGCCCGCAACGTGATGGCGTCGCTGCTAATCTCGTTGGGCGTCCCGATGATGACTGCGGGAGACGAGTTCGGCCGCTCACAGGGCGGCAACAACAACGCCTACTGCCAGGACAACGACCTTGCGTGGGTGCACTGGCCCCGGGACGCGGCGTCCTTGCGCATGCTGGACACAACCCGAACACTGTTGTCCATCCGCAGGGAGTTCCTTGCCGGGCAGCCGTCCACTTTCCCGTCGCGCGGCGGCCGCTCGACCCTGCTGTGGTTCAACGCCGCGGGGGCGCCGATGACCGAGCATGAGTGGCACGACCCGCAGACCAGAACGGTGCAGCTGCTGCTGGGATCCGAGGGTGGAACCATCAACGGACTCGTGGTCATCAACGGATCACTTCAGGACACCCGGATCCACCTGCCGGCGGCGTGGGTTCTGAAGGGCCAGGGTCGCAAAGGTGAGCGACCCCGCTGGTTCAGCCAGACCTTCGACTCGGCCGCCCGCACCCCGCCCTCCGATGCCGAGCCGTCCTCCGGCCCCGAGCGCCGTCGCTCCGGCGAGGCCGCTGTGGTGGCGGCCAACTCGGTCCGCGTGTACCGCTGCTGACCTGAGCGACCCGGCGATCGGGGACGCGAGGGTCAGGCGTTGACGACGAGTCCGAGTTCGGCCTTCGAGACGAGGGTGGAGTGTTTCGGTAGCACACGGACCGTGTACCCGAAAGGGCCCGAGTGGTCGATCCGGACGCCCCCCGTGTAAAGGTAGCGCCCGCTGCCGAGGTTCTCGGCGACGTCGAGGTCCTCAACCGTCACGTCCGTCAGCTCGTCGCTTTCGAGCGCGCGGCCGTAGGCCACCTCCACGGCGACCTCGTCGGGGTCCAGCCCGCCGAGGGCCACGTACGCGTTGACCGTGAGTGAATCGCCGATCTGCGGGTCCTCCGAGACGCCGATCGAGTCGACGTGCTCCACCTGAACCGCCGGCCAGCTGCCCTGGATGCGGGATCGCCAGGCGGCGGTCCGCTTCGCCAGCGCATACTGATCGGCCGAGGCTTCCTGCCCTGCACGCCAGGCGGGCTGATACAGCTTCTCGACATAGTCCTGCAGCATGCGTTCGGCCGACACCGCGGGGCCGAGTGTCGCCATCGTGTGCTTGATCATGGCGATCCACTGGTGCGGAACGCCGTCGCGCGAGGGTTCCGATGGTCCGGCCGCGCCGGCACCGTCAGCGGGGACCATCGAGTAGAAGCGGGGGCTGACCTGGGCCTCGAGGAGGTCGTACAGCGCGGTTGCCTCGATGTCGTCGCGCTCATCGGCGGAGGCGCCGTTGTTCGCGGTCGGGATCGCCCAGCCGTTGTCGCCGTCGTACATCTCGTCCCACCAGCCGTCGAGGACCGACAGGTTCAGGCCGCCGTTGATCGCTGACTTCATCCCGGACGTGCCGCACGCCTCGAGCGGACGCAAGGGGTTGTTGAGCCAAACATCGCAGCCCGGGAAGAGCGTGCGCGCCATGGCGATGTCGTAGTTGGGCAGGAAGACGATGCGGTGGCGCACCTCCGGATCATCGGTGAAGCGGACCAGGTCCTGGATCATGCGCTTGCCCTGCTCATCGGCCGGATGCGATTTGCCGGCGATCACCAGCTGGATCGGGTGCTCCGAATGCAGGAGCAGCGCCTTCAGGCGATCCGGATCGCGGAGCATGAGGGTCAGCCGCTTGTAGGTCGGTACGCGGCGGGCGAATCCGATCGTGAGAACGTCGGGGTCCAGGACCGAATCGGTCCATTTCAGTTCCGCATCATCTGCACCCCGCGCCTTCCAGGAAGCACGCAGGCGCTTGCGCACGTCGTCGACCAGGTTCGAGCGGAGACTGCGGCGCAGCGCCCAGACGTCCGTGTCCGGCACGTCGTACACCTTGCTCCACTGCGGATCCAGGATCGATTCGGCACCAAAGGTGGACAGCGCGAAGTCCGCGATCTGCGGGTCGACCCAGCTCGGCACGTGGACGCCGTTGGTCACGGAGGTGATCGGCACCTCGCGGGTGTCGAACCCCGGCCAGAGGCCCGAGAACATGCCGCGCGACACCTCGCCGTGCAGTTTCGCGACGCCGTTGGCCCGCTGTGCCAGGCGCAGGCCCATCACGGCCATGTTGAACTTCGTCGGATCACCATCGGCGTAGTTCTCCGCACCGAGCGCCAGGACCCGGTCCGTGGGGACGGCGGGGGCGAGACCCGCGTGGAAGAAGTGCTCGATCTGCGAGCGGTCGAACCGGTCGATCCCGGCGGGGACCGGGGTGTGCGTGGTGAACACGGTCGACGCCCGCCCCACCGTCAATGCCTCTTCCCAGCTCATGGGTGATTCGTGCGACGGGTCCATGAGCTCGCGGATACGCTCGATGCCCAGGAAGCCGGCGTGGCCCTCATTCGTGTGGAACACCTCGGGCGCCGGGGTGCCGGTAAGGCGCTGGAAGACGCGCAGCGCCTTGACGCCGCCCATGCCGAGGAGCAGTTCCTGCTGCAGGCGCTGATCTCCACCGCCGCCGTACAGTCGGTCGGTGACGTTGCGGGCGGCGTCGTCGTTCTCGGAGACATTGGAGTCGAGCAGGAGCAGCGGAACGCGTCCGACGTCGGCGCGCCAGATGTGCGCGCACAGTTGCCGGCCGTTGGGGAGGGGCAGCACGACCTTCGCGGCCGACCCGTCCTCCTCGCGGAGCAGGGTGAGCGGCAGGCCGTCGGGATCAAGGACCGGGTAGGTCTCCTGCTGCCAGGCGTCGCGCGAGAGGGACTGCTTGAAGTAGCCGGCCTGGTAGAGGAGGCCGACGCCGATGAGCGGAACGCCGAGGTCGGACGCGGACTTGAGGTGGTCGCCTGCCAGGATGCCGAGGCCACCGGAGTACTGGGGGAGGACGGCGCTGATGCCGTATTCGGGGGAGAAGTAGGCGATGCTGCGGGGTGCTTCGCTGCCGAGGCCCTGGTACCAGCGGGGTTCGGTGAGGTAGTTGTCGAGGTCCGCGCCGAGTTCCTGGATGCGGTTGACCAGCACCTCGTCGGCGGCGAGTTGCTGGAGTTGCTCCCGGGTCACGGAGCCGAGGAAGGCCACCGGGTCGTGGCCGCTCTCGGACCAGGCGGCGGGGTCGATCTCCTCGAAGAGGCGCGAGGTCGGCAGATGCCAGGACCAGCGCAGGTTGCCGGCGAGTTTCCCGAGCGGCGCGATACTTTCAGGGAGGACGGTACGGACGGTAAATCTGCGGATTGCCTTCACCCCGGTTACGCTAGCGCACTTGCCCGGCTCTCGGGAGGCCGCGGAGCGTAAACGCTTGCGTAGGCTGACGGCAGCCCCAATGTTACGCGAAGCTCCCTTAGCAATTCGGTCCATTACTCGCTAACGTCGTACGGGTGACGACCACTACCAAGAAGAACCTGGATGCCCAGTATCCCGAGAGACGGCGTTTTGGTCGTATCCCGATCACGGCGGTAACACCCGTCGTCGAGGATGGACGGTTTCCGGCGAAGGGCATTCCCGGTTCGGATATCGCGGTAGGGGCGACCGTCTTCCGAGAAGGCCACGACCAGTTGGGCGTGTCTGCCGTCCTGCGGGATCCGCGCGGCAAGGAGGTGCAGCGCGTCCGCATGACGCCCGTGGGGTCCGGACTGGACCGCTGGGCCGGCACGCTGACCCCCCGCGCCCAGGGGCTCCACACCTTCACCATCGAGGGCTGGTCCGACGTGTTCGGCACCTGGGAACACGATGCGACGATCAAGATCGCCGCCGGCGTCGACGTCGAACTGATGCTCGCCGAGGGTGCTGCCCTGTTCGCTCGCGCGGCCGAGGAGCGCACTGCTGCCCGCGACGCCGCTCTGTTCCGCCGCACCGCCGACGCACTGGCCGACACTTCGCGGAGCATCGAGGCTCGGCTCGCGGCCGGCTCGACGCCCCAAATTCATGACGCGATCGCAGGCCAGCCCCTCCGCTCGCTCGTCACGGCGTCAGAGGCGTACCCCATCAATGTGGAGCGCGAGCTGGCAGGAAGGGCCGCCTGGTACGAATTCTTCCCGCGGTCAGAGGGCGCCAGCTACGATCCGGAGACCGCCAAATGGACCTCCGGCACCTTCCGGGAGGCCGCGAAGCGCCTCGACGCTGTCGCCGAGATGAACTTCGACGTCGTATACCTCCCGCCGATCCACCCGATCGGGCGGACGCACCGGAAGGGACCGAACAACACCTTGACCGCAGGCCCGAGCGATCCAGGATCTCCCTGGGCCATCGGCTCCGAGGACGGTGGCCATGACGCCATCCACCCCGACCTGGGCACCTTCGAGGATTTCGACGCCTTCGTCGCCCGCGCGAACGAGCTCGATCTCGAGGTCGCCCTGGACCTCGCCCTGCAGGCCTCCCCCGACCACCCCTGGGTCAGGACCAATCCGGAGTGGTTCACCACGCGCGTGGACGGATCCATCGCCTACGCGGAGAACCCGCCGAAAAAATACCAGGACATCTACCCGATCAATTTCGACAACGACCCCAAGGGCCTTTCGCAGGAGGTCCTCCGGATCGTCCTCCTGTGGGTCCAGCACGGCGTGAAGATCTTCCGGGTGGACAATCCGCACACCAAGCCCGTGCAGTTCTGGGAGTGGCTGATCGCCAGGGTGAACAAGCTGGACCCCGACGTCATCTTCCTCGCCGAGGCGTTCACCCGCCCGCCGATGATGCACGCCCTTGGTCGGGCGGGGTTCCAGCAGTCGTACTCCTACTTCACCTGGCGCAATACCAAGACGGAACTGGAGGAGTATTTCACGGAGGTCAGCACGGTCTCTCCCGCCTACTTCCGACCGAATTTCTTTGTCAACACGCCGGACATCCTCACGGAGTACCTCCAGTACGGCGGTCCGGCCGGGTTCAAGATCCGCGCGGTGCTTGCCTCGATGGCCAGCCCACTCTGGGGTGTGTACTCCGGCTACGAGCTGTTCGAGCACGTCGCCCGTCCGGGTGCGGAGGAGAACATGGACAACGAAAAATTCCAGTATCGGCCCCGCAATTACGCCGAGGCCGAGGCCGAGGGCCGGTCGCTGGCCCCGTTCATCACCAGGCTGAACAGGATCCGCAGGGCGCACGCCGCACTCGGCGACCTCGAGAACCTCACCATCCACCACAGCAGCGATCCTGCCACGATCGTTTTCGCTAAGTACAAGCAGACGGCGGAGGGCAAGGACACGATCATCGTCGTCGTCAACGTGGATTCGCACAGTACGAGGGAGAGCACGGTCTCCCTCAATCTCGGACAGCTCGGCATCGACGCCGCCGACCTCGACGACGACGGCACGTTCCTGGTGGACGATCTCATCAGCGGGCAAACCTTCGCCTGGAGCGAGCATAATTACGTTCGGCTCGACCCGCATGTGGAGCCCGCCCATATTCTTTCTATCAGGAGGCAGCGCTAGTGCCCAACCCCTTCCAGCTCAACGCACCTGGATTGGCCCACGACCCCCAGTGGTACCGCAAAGCGGTCTTCTACGAGGTCCTGGTCCGCGGATTTGCTGATGCGAATGGGGACGGCTCGGGCGATCTGTCGGGCCTGATCGAGAAGCTCGACTACCTCCAGTGGCTCGGCGTCGACTGCCTGTGGCTGCCGCCGTTCTTCAAGTCTCCGCTACGCGACGGCGGGTACGACATCTCGGACTACTACGACGTCCTCGACGAGTTCGGCTCGCTGAGCGACTTCAAGCGCCTTGTCGCTGAAGCCCACGCGCGCGGCGTCCGGGTCATCATCGACTTGCCGTTGAATCACACGTCGGACCAGCACCACTGGTTTCAGGAGTCCCGGAGCGATCCCGAGGGCCTCTACGGTGACTTCTTCGTCTGGAGCGATACGGACGAGAAGTACGAGGATGCGCGCATCATCTTCGTCGACACGGAGGAGTCGAACTGGACCTTCGACCCGGTACGGCGCCAGTTCTTCTGGCACCGGTTCTTCAGCCACCAGCCGGATCTCAACTTCGAGAACCCGAAGGTACAGGAGGCCATCTTCGACGTCGTGAAGTTCTGGCTGGACCAGGGCATCGACGGATTCCGCGCGGACGCCGTTCCCTATCTGTTCGAAGAGGAGGGCACCAATTGCGAGAACCTGCCGAAGACGCACGAGTTCCTCCGGGGCCTGCGCGCCATGGTGGACGCCACCTACCCGGGCCGTGTGATCATCGCGGAAGCGAACCAGATGCCGGAGGAGGTCGTCGAGTACTTTGGTGACGCGGAGGGCCCCGAGTGCCACATGTCCTTCCACTTCCCGATCATGCCGAGGCTCTTCTACGCCCTGCGTGACCAGAAGGCCGCTCCGATCATCGATACGATGAAGGACACCCCTGACATCCCCGCGGGCGCCCAGTGGGGCACGTTCCTCCGCAACCACGACGAGCTGACGCTCGAGATGGTGACCAACGAGGAACGCGAGGCGATGCTCGGCTGGTACGCGCCGGACCCCCGCATGCGCGCGAACGTCGGCATCCGACGTCGTCTCTCCCCGTTGCTGGACAACTCACGGGCCGAGGTCGAGTTGATCCATGCCCTGCTGCTCTCCCTGCCCGGCAGCCCGTTCCTGTACTACGGGGACGAGATCGGGATGGGCGACAACATCTGGCTCGAGGACCGCGACGCCTCGCGCACCCCCATGCAGTGGAACCCGGACCGGAACGCGGGCTTCTCGCCCGTCGATCCGGGCAAGCTGTATCTGCCGGTAGTGCAGTCGCTGGTGTACCACTACAACCACGTGAACGTCGAAGCGCAGATGGCAACATCGAGTTCGCTGCTGCACTGGGTCCGCCAAATGCTCGCCGTGCGCAAGGCACATCCCGCGTTCGGCCTCGGCGTCTACCGCAATGTGCCCGTCGAGTCCGAGCATGTCCTGGCGTTCCTGCGCGAGGTGACGGGAAACAACCCCGAGGGCGAGTCAGCGGAGTCGGTGCTGTGCGTCTTCAACCTGTCGCAGCACCCGGTCGCGGCGAAGATGCGTCTGCCGGAGTTTGCCGGCCGTGGCCTGCGTGACCTCTTCGGCGGAGCGATTTTCCCGGTCTTCGGCGACGGCGGCGAGGTGACGCTGACGCTCGGTAGCCACGACTTCTTCTGGCTCCGCGTCCGCTCCGCACGGTCCAACACCGCGTCACCCCATACCGAGGCCATGCCGGTCATTCCCATCTCGGGGGCAAGCAGCTAATGGCGCCGCACGCACCCTTCCTCCCGGAGATCCTCACCGAATGGCTTCCGTCCCAGCGGTGGTTCCCCGCGAAGGGGCGGCCGGTGGCCCTGACGGCCGTCGGCGGAACGGTCCTGCAGGATCCGGCCGGTGCTGCCGATTTCGAGGTGCACTTCCTTGCCGTCGAGTCGGGCGGGCGCACCGACGTCGTCAGCGTGCCGATCAGCTATCGCAGTGAACCGTTCGACGACGCGTCCGGCCTCATCGGCCAGGTGGTGCATCCGGAGCTCGGGACGCGCTGGGCGTACGATGCCACGCACGACGCCGACTTCGTGCGCCTCTGGGTGAACTTCATCCTCACTGGCAGCAGTACGCCGGACCAACGGCTGACCGGTACCCTGGTCAAGGCCCCCCAGGATCAGGAGCCGGGTGTCGCCCAGCCCGTCACGGTGCTGCGCGGCGAGCAGTCGAACACTTCGGTGGTCTACGGCTCCGGACCGGGTTCCATGATCGTCAAGTTCTTCCGCGTGCTGGCGTCCGGGGAGAGCCCCGACGTGCAGATCAGCGCAGAACTCACGGCGTGCGGGTCGACCGACACCCCCGATACCTTTGGCTGGGTCACTGGGGCCTGGCAGGAGCCGCAGGGCGAACCGGGGCAGCACGTGAACGGACACGTCAGTGTCCTGCGGGATTTCGTCGAGGGGAGTACCGATGCCTGGCGCACGGCCTCCCTGGCGGCGTCGACAGCCGTCGACTTCACGGCGGAGGCACGTGGCCTCGGACGAGCCGTCGCACGGATCCACCGGCAACTCGAGGGCGCCTTCGGCAGCCGTCGGGCGTCGGAGCCGGAGGAGAGGGAGTTCAAGGACGCCCTGGCGCGCCGGATTCGGTGGGCCTGGGAAGAGGCGGGCGACGCCGTCGGGCCGCTGGGCGCGGAGGTCGATCGTGTCATCACGGAGCTGGAGCGGCTCGAGGACATCCCGGCGCTCCAGCGGATTCACGCCGATCTTCACCTGGGGCAGGTCCTCCAAGATCCGGAGGGGACCTGGCTCATCATCGACTTCGAGGGCGAGCCCCTGCGCCCCACCAGTGAACGGAGCGTCCCCGATGTTCCGGTGCGCGACGTCGTTGGCATGGTCCGTTCACTCGAGTACGCCGCCGCGTCCAGGGGTGCGGCCGCCGTCGGCTCGCCCGAGGCCGCTGTGACCGAGCGGTGGTCCGCCGCTGCCCGCGAAGCCTTCCTCGGGGGTTACGCGGAGAGCAGCGAGCCGATCGACACCGCCGGTCCGCTCTTCCGCGCCCTCTGGCTCGACAAGGCCCTGTACGAAGTCGTCTACGAGATCCGCAACAGGCCGGACTGGGTCGAGATGCCCGTCCGGGATGTCCGACGCGCCCTCGGTGCACAACCCGGTGCGGACGCTACGAAAGCAGCTGACATGAATACCCGCAAAAACTCCGGCCCGGACGCTCCGTCCACCAGTTCCGGGGCCGCTGCCCCTACTCCCGCGGCGGTGGACCCAGCTGTTCTCCAGCAGGTCTCCGAGGGCGCCTACCACCAACCGCACGCCGTGTTGGGCGCGCACCTGAACAGCGACGACGTCGTCACCATCCGGACGCTGCGCCGCCTGGCGCGGTCCGTCGTCGTCCTCACCGGCTCCGGCCGTACCGAATTGCAGCACGAGCACAACGGTATCTGGGTAGGCACGCTGCCCGCCGAGAACGCCGGGCACGTGCCCGACTACCGCCTCGAGGTGACCTACGACGGCGACCCGATGGTGGTCGATGACCCGTACCGGTTCCTGCCGACCCTCGGCGAGATCGACATGCACCTGATCGGAGAGGGTCGGCACGAAACGCTGTGGACCGTGCTCGGGGCGCATGTTCGGCACTACTCGTCCATGCTCGGCGACATCACGGGCGTGTCCTTCGCTGTGTGGGCGCCGAACGCCCGCGCGGTCCGGGTCACGTCGGATTTCAACGGCTGGGACGGAAGCGTCAGCGCAATGCGTGCACTCGGCAGTTCCGGCATCTGGGAGATTTTCGTCCCGGAAGCCGGCGCTGGAACCTGCTACAAGTTCGAGATCCTCGGCAGCGACGGCCAGTGGCGCCAGAAGGCCGATCCGATGGCGCGCGGCACCGAAATTCCGCCGCTCACCGGGTCGAAGGTCGTCGAGTCGAGCTACATCTTCCGCGATGACGAGTGGATGGCTGCGCGCGCGGGCAGCGATCCGCACACCGGCCCGATGAGCATCTACGAGGTGCACCTCGGCTCCTGGCGCCAGGGCCTGGGGTACCGCGAACTCGCCGAACAGCTCGTCGAGTACGTCAGCTGGCAGGGATTCACTCACGTCGAGCTCATGCCGGTCGCCGAGCATCCCTTCGGTGGCTCGTGGGGCTACCAGGTGACGTCCTATTTCGCGCCGACCTCACGGTTCGGTTCCCCGGATGACTTCAGATACCTGATCGACAAGCTGCACCAGGCAGGCATCGGCGTCCTCATGGACTGGGTACCCGCGCATTTCCCGAAGGACGCGTGGGCGCTTGCCCAGTTCGACGGCGGCACGCTCTACGAGCACGGCGATCCCTTCCTCGGAGAGCACCAGGACTGGGGCACGCTGATTTTCGACTTCGGCCGCCGCGAGGTGCGCAACTTCCTCGTCGCAAATGCGCTGTACTGGCTGGAGGAATTCCACATCGACGGGCTGCGCGTCGACGCCGTCGCGTCGATGCTGTACCTCGACTACTCGCGCGAGGCCGGCCAGTGGCGCCCGAACAAGTTCGGCGGTCGCGAGAACCTGGAGGCCATCTCGTTCCTGCAGGAAGTCAATGCCACGGCCTACAAGCGCGTGCCGGGAATCGTCATGATCGCCGAGGAATCCACCTCGTTCGACGGCGTCACCCGGCCCACCAGTGCCGGCGGGCTCGGCTTCGGCATCAAGTGGAACATGGGCTGGATGCACGACACCCTCCAGTACATTTCTGAAGACCCGATCAACCGCGTGCACCACCATTCGAAGGCGACATTCTCGATGGTCTACGCGTACACCGAGAACTTCCTCCTGCCCATCAGCCACGATGAGGTGGTTCACGGTAAGGGGTCCCTCCTGCGCAAAATGCCCGGCGACCGCTGGCAGCAACTCGCCAACGTTCGCGCCTACCTCGCCTTCCAATGGGCGCACCCCGGCAAGCAGCTCATTTTCATGGGTTCCGAGTTCGCCCAGGAAGCCGAATGGGCCGAGCAGCGCAGTCTCGACTGGTGGCTCACCGAGACTCCGTCCCACAGGGGAGTCCAGGAACTCGTCCGGTCGCTGAACACGATGTACCGGCAGACGCCCGCCCTGTACGCGCGGGACAACGAGCCCGCTGGGTTCCAGTGGATCGACGACAAGGACGGCGAGCACAACACGCTGTCCTTCATCCGCTGGGACCACCAGGGCAATCCCCTTGTCTGTATCGCTAATTTCGCTGGCGGCCCGCACGAGGGCTTCCGCGTCGGACTGCCATGGGCGGGGGAATGGGCCGAGGCCCTGAACACCGACTCCGAAGAGTTTGGCGGGTCCGGCGTCGGCAACCTCGGCCACGTGACAGCACACGAGGGCGCGCACAACGGGCAGCCCGCGTACGCTGATGTGCGTGTGCCGCCCCTCGGGGTGCTGTTCCTGGTACCGGCCGCTTCCTGACCGATAAGCGCGCGTCACAATGGTGCATCAGTACGGTGCGGGAGATCCGGCCCGTGCAGGGCCGACGCTGTTTTACAGACCGGCCAACCCGGTGCTAGTCTTTGTGTCCGCGCCGACGAAGTTATCTGCTTGGCCGACAACCACAAAGTCGAGGCTCGTCTCCTGTCCGCATGGACTGGAGCGGGGGCAGTGGGGATCGGTCGATTTGGCGAAACGAAAGAAGTGCGGGTAGGCTCGATAAGTTGCTTCGGAGCGATGATACAGCTGTTGGGTTGTGTTTGGTGCCGGTTAGCTCCTGTTGTTTGAGAACTCAATAGTGTGCCATGTTTGTTGATACCGATTGTTTTTTGATT